>OBJF01002130.1_pt1 | contig 15102 bp, 10 predicted proteins | sample 1519091 | NCBI WGS metagenome assembly OBJF01 (sample SAMEA2452124, study PRJEB22498) | human gut metagenome | biome: human feces; feature: human gut; material: feces | place: Australia | collected 2012
GCGGATTAGGAACTTTCATCCATTAGTGACGTGCGCCGCAAGGCACACCAAAAAAAAAGAACAGACTCAATTAAGAATCTGTCCTTTTCGTTTTGAATTTTTAATTCATATTCCTAATTTATCGAACAAAATTTCATTTCTTTTCGTTGTGTCATCAATGATCTTATCATATGACAAAATTTCAATGTATGCATTTATAACATTGTTATAATAATACATCCCTAATTTATCCGGTGTTTCACAAAAATTATATTTTCTTGCTATCCTTATTAAAGTATTTGTTATGTCACATACAGCATATAAATATAATTGTGTATTATCACTTGTTTTTATTGTCCTTCCATATTTGTCTTTAACAGTATTTTCTTTAAGTTTTTCTGCATAATCCATCATCTGATCAATAGGATTATCACTTGATGTATAATCATCTCGCATCGGTCGCTTTAATTCAAATATTATGATGGTTCCATATTCTCTTCCAGTATTTTCTTCGTCTGATACTGCAACTGGACTATCTAGAAGTAGTACATCTGGTCTCCCCTCCTTTGAATCATTATTAAATGGAACGTCTGAAGATATATAATCACAATATGCTAATTTTTCATCAATTAACCACAAATTATGAGCCTGATATTCAATTTCTTCAGAAGTTCTCCGCATTGGATAAATAAGATTATGAATAAATGCTTCTTTGCTATATTTTCCAAAATCATTGGACCGAATTCCTTTTTTTAACAATTCCAAAACAACTTTTCTGTGTGCTACATATTCAGCTAAAGATGATTTGTTTGCTTCACTGATCTTAGCAAATTGATTGGCAAATTTTTCTTGATATGAATCCAAATTAACAGCACCGACTTCTAATGTTTTTAATATTTTTTCATTTTCTTCTTTTAATTGTTTTTCAAATTTTCGTTTAATCTTATGTAGTTCATCATCTAATTTTATCTCAGAAAGAGACGGTTTTATAGATTCAATATCTTCTTCCATGTAATTTAATAAATGTCTATACTGAGGAGCTGTTGTTTTTATATACTTAGCAATTCTTTCTTTTTTCTTTTTCTTTACTTCTTTCAAATATTCTGATAAATATACTTTGATTTCTTCGGATGTTTTTAAGATAATATCATTCATCCCTATTTCCAAATCATTTTCTGCTATATTAGGAATCATGAAAGAAGTTCGGTTTGTTCCAACGTTTTTATCTAAAAACTCTCCTGACAAAACCCCAGCATAATAATACCCATTCTCAAGAAAAAGGTTTTTATCAAGATCAACAATATATTTTTCTATATTTATTTCCTGGACCATCCGATCATTCGCATAAAGGTATAATTTACTTGCATCAAATGATGAATCCATAATTTTTGCATGTCGTAAGAAAAATTTTTCATTTTTAATTTCAAATTCTATTAGGTTTGATTCTTCTTGTATAGAATTTCTAAACATTTGATTTATATTATAAGTCTGCTGGTTGATATCATCTACTACTATAATTTCTGGACATGTTGGTGACATTAAATAGATAAAACAATGCTGCATGATTTTCGTGGCAACATTATCGCCTCCTTTTGGAAGTTTATCTTTATATGGTGATAAACAGTCTTCTAATATTACAACTGTTTTATTATCTTTTAATTCATCAATTTTTATTAATGAATCATTAATTTCATCTTGACCCAACATAAAATCAAAACTTCTTTTTACCCATTGATTACCATTTTCAAAGCAGCTTTCAATTTTAGCTTTTCGGAAAGCCTTTAGCCATGTAAACCTACCAACGCCCTTTCCACCTTTTTCAATTCTATATGTAGAATCTAATTGTAAAAAAGATTTCATATTAGCATCATTAAAACCGATTCCATTATCAATTATAATAAACCCCGTAATATCATTAATGCTGCCATCAATCCCATCTGTCTGAATGTACTGTTGTGGTTCACGTACAATATGAACCATAATACGACCATTTAGAGTATTTTCTTTTTGTTGTCGTTCATCAATGGCATAGATAGAATTAACAATTGATTCGTATAGAGGCATCAACGCTTTTGTTGCCGGTAATTCAAAATTTCTAACTCGACCTGATAAATTACTTGTAAAAAATGACATTAATTTAGTCCTTTCTTCTTTTTTCATATCAATTTTGATCTTCTTGTTATGACTCATTTTATCAATTTTTTTAATTTCCTTCAACATCTCCACCTCACAATCTATTACAAATATGAGTTTTTTCACAAAAAATATTTTTCACATATAAAAAAAAGAAGCAGCCTTTCAAAGAAAGCCACTCCTTTCGTTTCGTTATTTAATTTTTACTTTCTTCACACTACTCCACTTACCATAAACCTTAGTTTTTCCAACCTGTTTGTAAGCTCTGACTCTGACATAAATCGTCTTCTTTCTCTTGAGTCCTTTTACTTTGTAAAAAGTGATCGTGTATTTTTTGCGTTTTACTTTGATCTTTTTGTATTTGAACTTCTTGAGAGTCTTTACTTTCTGCCCTTTAAAGTTCTTCTTGTAAGAATAGCTGATCTGGTATCCTGTGACCTGATCCTTATTCTTTAAGATATTGATCGTAAACGCTTTCTTTAATGCTTTGATCTTCTGGATCGCAGCTTTCTTTACAGAAATCCTGATCACAGGAGCTGCAGTTGTTGCAGTTTCTTTTTTTGCTGCAGTTGTTCCTGCTGTAGAAGAATCTTCTGTGCTTGGTCTTGTTTCTGTCGTAGCAGGTTTTGTTTCTGTTGTTGTGGAAGATGTGGTTGGTTTTGACTCTGTTGTAGCAGTTGTCTTATCTTCCGTTGTAGGTTTGCTTTCTGTTGTTGTTGTAGTAGCTGCAGTTGTTCCAGTCGTTGGCTTTGTCTCAGAAGTTGCAGAACTGCTTTCTGTTGTGCCAGTGGTTGGTTTTGTCTCCGTAGTCGTTGTTGTAGGTTTCTGATCTTCGGTTGTCGTAGGAGCTTTCTTTTCGATCACAAACGTAAAGTTTAATTCATACCCTTTGTAATCTCCCATACCGATGATCTTCATACTTGCAACACCCGGATCGATGTTATTGCTGTATTCTACCTTGTAATCTACATTTTCCTGTAATTCTTTGTCACAGTGGCTGCATCTCATATCAGGATCGATCAGGACCGTATTTCCAGTCCATTTAAATGTTCCAAGACTTTCTCCATCCTTGTGTCCTTTAGAGTAAAATCCATTCCATCCATGCTGCTTTTCGATCGTGTAGTAGAATGTTAAACTGCTTCCCTCATAATATCCTAATCCGATCACTTCAGCTTTTGCAGTTCCTGCATCAACGTTATCAGAATAAACGATCTTGTAATCTGTTTCCTCTTTTAAGACATGTCCATCGATCGGATCGATCATATCTCCAAGTTTTATGGTCTGTGCTTTTCCTGTCCATTTCAGAGTTCCAAGATTCTCTCCGTCTTTGTGATCTTTTGCAGCAAAGCTCTTGTTCTTGATCGTATAAGTAAAGCTCATCTCATGTCCTGTATAACGTCCGATTCCGATGACTTTTGCTGTTGCAACACCCGGATTGATATTGTTGCTGTATTCTACTTTGTAATCCACACCCTCAATTAAGAATGTCTGGTTGTAGTTACTGTACATCAGTCCAATCGATGGTTTCACTTCTTCTCCAGTGTAAGCATAGGATCCCATATCAGCTCCATCTGTGTAAAGGTTGTTGTGGAATCCGCTTTCTCCATCATGATCCACGATCGTGTAAGTAAAGGTTAGATCACATCCTGTATAAATCCCTGATCCAATGATCTCTACTTTTGCTGTGCCTGGTTTTGTATTGTCTGAATAAACCAGTTTGTAATCCGTTCCTTCAGATAATACTTTTCCTGTCTTGTCTGTTACATTGCTGATCGGATATCTTACTTCACTTCCTGTATATTCTGCAGCTCCAAGATCTTCTCCGTCTTTATGATCTTCAAATGAGAATGTCTTATTCTTGATCGTATAAGTAAAACTCTGTGTCCATCCTTCATAATCACGCGTTCCAATGACTTTTACAGTGACTTTTCCAGGTTCTGTACGGTCTCCTGTGTATTCTAATTCATAATCACTTCCTTGATATAATTCATTTCCACAGTGATTACATGTCAGATTTAATTCTGGCTCTACATCATTTCCTGTCCACTCATATGCTCCAAGATCATCTCCATCCTTGTGTCCTGTCACGCTGAATCCATTCCAACCATGCTGTTTTTCAATGTGGTATGTATAAGTTAAAACAGTTCCTTTTGCATCTCCGATTCCAACAACCTTGACCGTTGCAGTACCCTCTTCAATGTTATTGGAATATTCTAACTGATAATCTTTTCCTTCGACAGCTTCTGTATCAACTACAGATCCATAAATATCCTGAACATAGATCTTTCCAATATCTGGTTTTACTTCTTTTCCTGTCCATTTGTAAGTTCCAAGATCATCTCCATTATAATAAGATTCTGCCTTTAGATCTTTTGGTTTTAATGTATAGGTAAAACTAAGCTCATGTCCTGCATATTCATTTAATCCCACAACTTTTGCTGTACCTTCTCCTGGATGATCTGTATTAGAGAATGTGATCGTATAATCTTTTCCATTTTCCAATTCTTTTCCGCAATGATTACATGCAATAGAGATATATGGAGTTTTTTTATTATATCTCCATTCACTCCATTCAAGACTTCCGATATGATCACCATTCTGATACGTGTCATTATAATACTTGATACCATTCCATCCACAATCTTCTTCGATCTCAAAATTAGCGGTCTGGTCAACACCTTTATAAGCACCCATACCAACAACTTTGACTGTTGCAGTACCGACATTTACATTGTTTTTATATTCCAGTTTATAATCTGTTCCTTCTTTTAATTCCTTGTTGCAATCAGCACAACGGATCAGAACATCCGGTTTTACTTCTTTCCAGTCCAGTTATAACCAGAATATAAATTACGGATATCGTATCCCTCTTCTCCATGCTTATGATATTCCACATTTACAGAAGTCTTAGCTGTCATTCCCTCAAAAGCACCAATCCCCTTAATTGTCACATCTACTTTTCCAGTTTTTTTGTAATCAGAAACAATGACTTCATAATCTTTATCTCTCCCTAAATTGTTATGACAATCTGCACAGGTTACATTAATGCTTTTTTTAATGTTGTCTAAAAGATTCTCTGTTTCCCACCATTCTTTATAAACGATTGTTTTCTGATCTGCTGTTACATTGATTCCTGATCCTGCCTGTGTTAATTTATAAGTTGCTGTATGATCTCCTGCGGTTGCAGTAATAGTTGCAGATCCATGTGCATTTGCTTTTGTAGTGACCACACCATTGCCATCCACAGTTGCAAGATCTTCATTTGAACTCTTAAAAGTTACCACATCGGTACAATCATCTTCGGATAATTTTGCGATCAGATGAATTTCATGAGAAGCTCCATCACATAAGATCTTATCGGATGTTTTATTGAGAGTAAGGGATGTTGTTTTCTTTTCTGGGAGAACAGTATAAACCTGTTTTTCTCCTTTATAAATATACATCACGTACTCTTTCCAATACTGCTCAAACTCATCCTTTAAGGCAGCAGTCTTGAATTTAATTGTTTTGGTTCCTAATACTGCATCTTCCTTTCCCGCATCACTATCACCAACTGAATAAAAGCACTGATATAAAAATGCAGGAAGTTTGTTTCCATAAATATCAACTTCAAAATCTTGTTTTGGCATTGAATATACAAGATTAAAGGATTCAATACTAGCTGGTAAAATAAGTTTATGATATAATTCTTCAATTGCTGTGGAATGTCCTTCTGAATCAATGTATTGTGCATAAGCTGTTAATCCAGCATATCCAATAGCCGTTACATCATTAGAAATTTTCAGAACTCCATTATTTTTTTGTGCATCGACTTTCTGCATTTGTACTGGATATCCCAATAAAATTTTGCCTGTCAATGTTTTTTCTTCTCTTTCTCCATTTTGAGCCCCAACATATCCTTTAATCTTAGAAGAATATAATTTACCATCTTCGACATATAAATTATGGATATTGTTTTCTCTTTGAACATATTTTTCTAATCTTTCACACCCTGCAAAATTATTAGATCCAATACTAACTTTACCTGAAAAATCTGTGTTTTTTCCAATATAGACTGTCTTTAGGTTATGACATGATCCAAACACCTGAATACCGCTCATATTACTAACATTACTTAAATCCACATCCTCTAATCCAGACTGCTGAAACGTGTACCATCCAGTTAATTCCGTTACATTCTTCAGATCGATATGTTTTAAAGCATCTGTGTACTTAAATGTCTCATATCCATCAATCTTTGTCAGACTCTTGGATAAGTCTACATTTGCTAATTTTGTACAGTAATAAAACGCATATTCATCCAAAGCAGTCACGTTATCGTTCATCTGCACGTTTTCAATATTGGAATAAGCAAAAGCTCCGTTCCCGATGGATGTGATGTTTTTACCAAAGACAAGCTTTTTAATACCCTTGCATGCTTTAAAAGATCCTGCTGGAATTTCTTTTAATGTATCTGGCAATGTTAAAACGTCTTTTTCTAATGCACATGGTGCAGCTGAAACCATTTCTGTTTCTTCTTTATTATAGACAATACCATCTCTAACCGAAATATACTTTGCCTTTTCAGGATTTGATAATTCATAGCCTTTGAAGACATAGCTCTTTTTCCATTCTAATTCTGATTTATCATCATCATATGAGGAATGCCCATAAAAACTTCGATCAAATTTCTTTAATGTAGAAGGAATTGTCATTTTTTCTACATATTGGTCCGTAGAAGAATCCCAACATGTTTCGACACCCTCTGGAATGATCAAATGTTTCGCCCTTACATTTAATGTTGCAGCATCTGTCACTTTGTAAGTTGTGTTATTTAATGTAACCTGTGAAGGATATGTTAATTCGTCTGTAATATCATACGTAACTTCTTTGTTATTTTCTTTTTTAGGATTACCGTCTTCATATACAATTCCTTTTACATACTGAGCTGACACCTCTCCTTCAGCCGTTACTGTATATTCATATCGGATACGATGTGTTTCATCCACATACTGATCCTGAGTAAACTGATATCCAACTTCTCCCTCTTTGGCGTCTTTATTGACCGTTGCTTTTTTCAGATTACTTTCTTTTGTATTCGTATCCTCTTTGATGATCCCTTTTTTCTTTGCCAGTTTTAATCCTTCTTCTGGACTCATCGCATTGATCTGCTGCATGATCTTTGCACGTTCTTTTTTGCTTAATACAGTAGCTGATGATGTACTTTTCTTTGTAGCTGCTACTTTTACGGTATCTGCCATCACTGGAACTGCAGGATAGATCCCCTGTAATGACATCATAACTGCCAGTCCAAATGGTACAACTTTTCTTAATTTACGCATACTCTTTCTCCCTCCGTATATAAAACCTGTTTTTTGCATCAGGTTATTGAGTCTTTTTTTTAATCTTTACATAATAAATATGAGAGATTTTTATTTTTTTATTTTTCACATATAAAAAAATGGACTTCCAAAAAAAGGAAGCCCGTGATTGTTATTATATGAGATTAATTTTACTCCCTTATGGAGTATTTTAACAGATTTTAGATGAAAAATAAATTATTTAATAAATAAAACTTTGGAACAATTGAATAGCATATGGAATATTGAAAATCCAACAAAAAATTATCACTAAAACAAAAATTCCATAAATAATATTAAGTACAATCATGTATTTAGGATATAAAATCCGTTCATCTTGCTTTTTTGTTATCTCCATGATAAAACGCGTTAATATATAAATAAGATTTGTTAATGCAAAAGCAAGTATAATGGAAATTAAACTGATTCTATATATGCTTGCTTTTGCGATATTCTGCAACACCGATGTAGAAAAGGCAATTCCACCAGTAAAAGCCAACACGATTGATGCAAAAATACCAAGAATGGTAATATATTGCTTTTGTATATCATCCGCTTTTTCTACTGCGTCTTCCATGTGTTCTACATTTCGTTCAATTTCTGCCAATGCATCTGAAACATTATCTAATTGCATTTGTGTTCCCACTTCTATTTGTTTTGAATAATTTAATCGCGAAATCTCCAAATTAATATGATCATACAACTTATTAATTTGTTTTTCAATATTAATTGTTTTACCAGTATTGTCTTTATTCATAGGATGATACCCCTTGCGGATAATATCCATATTTTGAGACAAAACTTCTACATTACCAAACGTTACTTGTCTATCAATAGCTGATATTACTGAAAATATGTCCGAATAAAAATGTCTAAAACTTTCGTTATTTCCAATATAAATATCTTCTAATTCTAAATATATTTTTTTCTTTTCTTTTATTGAATGCAACTCAGTTTGAGATGACGCCAGTTTTAATAATAAAGTTCTAAAATTTTCACGTTTCTCATCATATTTTTCTATATTCACTTTTTTATCCTTTTTCTTTGATCAATTCTTTAGGAATAATCCTTTTATCGCCTAACCCGTTCCTATATGTGATATACCAAGGTTTTCCTTTTGCATGTGTTTCATAAACTAAATCCCATGGATATTTTTCACGTTTATCTTCTATAATTGGATCCATTTTTTTAGTGTCATCTACATCTATAACAATATCATATTTTAAAGTGATTGTAGTAGATCCAAAGCCACAAAATAAAAAATAAATATCTGGAACTACTGGACCGAACTGCCATGCATACATATCCTCTGAAAAAAGTGGGCATCCATATTTTACAAGATACTCTTTTTGTAAATAGTACAATATCTTTTGTAATTGCAGATTACTAATTGCTTTTTTTTCACAGGTACATTTATTGATAATATATTTTGCGATATCTAATGCTTTATATACTTTACTATTCATAATATAAACTCCTTTCTCTATATAATTTGAGAAGGCAAGCCTCTTTTATTTTATTATATTCTACTTCTTAAAATAACACAATATTTTCTTCATTATAAATATGAGATTTTAAGCCAATTATTTTTTCCATATATAAGATCTTTTACAAAAAAAAGAACAGACTCAATTAAGAATCTGCCCTTTTCGTTTTTTTAGGTCTATTGACGTGCTATGCCTCCAGTATAATCATACAATTCATTTTGCATTGTACTATGATTCGTTTTGAATCCTTCTGGATGAATGTATTTTGTGAACTACTCGGTCATTGAATGGCCGAGCATCCGGAGATACTCTTTACAAACAATTTCCGAACTTAGAGAAATGAGACCAGACTGCATGTATCGTACCATCTAGAAACATCTCTTTTCAGACAGTCCGGATACGGTCATGCCGTACCAAGACAGTGGTAGTTCCTATGTTCCATATGACTGGGCAGGCTCATGTTTCAGGTTACACACCTGATCTTGGGACCGCTTTTTATATGGATGCTGCTTTTTTATAAGCACTGCATCTGTCCGCGTAGATCTGACGCAATGCTTCCTGTAGTTTTTTATGCTGATACTCATATTTTTTACTGACCGCAAGGATCTCTTTATCATTCGCACGTTCCTTGATATTTACGGAAGCATTATGATCTGCATCATCCTCATGTCCACAGCAGGTACATTTGAACGCCTTATCTTTACGATTATCTGCATCCAGATTTCCACATACCGGACATACCTGACTGGTGAAGTCCGGAACAACTTCCATAAAGTCATAGCCTTTCCAGTTTAATGTGATCATCAGCTTCTGTTGAAGTTTTCCTCTCGCAAACATGGAAAGCTTTCCATTGGCTTTCTTACTTTTGTTGAATTCACGGATATCCAGTTTTTCCAGAACCGTCATCGTATTCTTTGCCAGATCGTTAAGATAAGAACTGACAGCTTTTTTGATCTCCTGATCGAGCATCTGATAATAATGCCGTTTCTTTCGATATGGGACTTCCATAGTCTGCATCATATGTTCCAGCTGATCCACCTTCTGGATGAGAGAACGTCTCACATCCTCGGAAAGATCATGACTGTGCAGGTAATGGCAGATCTTACGCTTTTTATTTCTCAGATCAGATAGTTCTGCAAAGGCAGTCTCCACTTCCTCATGATAGAAATCGATCACCCGCTTCATAGATCCAACATGTCGTCCGTCAGAAGCATAGAGAGCATCCGTGATCCCGGTATCAACACCGATATAAGTATCTACGGCAGGCTTTTCACGTTTTACGGTATAAGACCATCCGATCCGGAGAACAGGACCACGCATCTGTAACATGACAGTCCCGCCCAGTCGATTCGCTTCGATCTTATGCAGAGAATGTCTGCTCGTATCGATCGGGACTGCGATCCTCTTTCCGCCAGTAGGATCAGAGATCGTGATCACATAGGGCATGACGGTATCTGTTGACTTTTCCAGTCTCATGAGTCTGGAATCCAGAGGGATTGATACATTACGTAGTTCCGGAACTTTATACTCGATAGATCTGGCAGCATAAGCATCCAGAAATCGCACACGGATGTCATAAAACTCTGCATCTGTCATCGCAGATAATTTCTTCGCACATTCCTTATGGAATTTTTGTCCGATCTTGTTCATCGTCTGGATCATATCAGTGCGGGATCTGCCCATGATATACATAGCGAACAATACCTTTGACTTTGCAAAGATCCCGAATCCGTCAGCGATCATATCCAGACGGATGTTATCTAACCGGTTGGATAAGTGAGTAACTGCAACATCGAACGCATTCTGACAAAAAGCAGAGTTGATCCCTTTCGGACGGTTCGTCTTTTCCAGTCTTCGTATCTGCGAATCTTTCTTGTCATTCTTTACGATCTGAAAGAATATAGAAGTTTCCTGATCCAGAAGCCGTATGTTATGATTCACGAGCTTGATGAACAGTCTCTGCATTTCTTTTAGAGCAGAGCGTTTCTGTACATTCGGTGTTCCATACAAGAAAACACTTTTGGTAACGGATGTCTGAAATTCACTGTCTTTTCTGCGTCTTGCCTTTGGCATATAGAACTTTCTCCTTTCTGTAGGTTTTCTTTCACTATAAATATGAGATATTTTAGAAAAAATAAAAATCATATATAAGAAAATGATTCTAGATAATTAGGACTCTAGCCTCTCGGTTATCCATATGAGAATTGTTCGTAAAAACAGAGAAAAAGCAATGTTTATGCAGTTTATATCATATACACACAGTCATGCTTTTTATCGGTCGCTTTCATCTCGGTCATTGAATGGCCGAGGATTCCCGCTCTGCTTTCCTAAATATGCCAGTCTTTATAAATACCGCTGTTATTTTTAAAGTTGTTGGTTCGTAAGTTGACACTTTCATCCTGTCCCTGTGTAAAATTCCATTTTTTTTAATGCTTAATCTGATGTTCCTTTTAACAAATTTGAATTGACGTTTTTCAATTTTTCTTTTGTGCGATTTTTCAATAATATTTGCATTTGTGCTTTTGCCATTTCATATAATTTAACAAAGCGCTCACTTTGAGGCAAGCCTTCTTTTATTAGTTCAGCATTTTGACTCTCCATATTTACTAAAATAATCAATTCTTCAGCCGAAGTATAGTCCCTAATATTCTCACCCCTCTGTGCTTCAATATGATGTTCATCTCTCCATTCTCGTGCCATTTTACCAAAAAGAGCTACATTTAACATATCTGCCTCATCAGCAAACGTATAACCCTTTTCAGCAGATGTCAATTCATCAGTAATAAGATATTTCTGCACTGCATCTGTATGTATATGATAATTAATCTTAGATAATGCACGCTTTTCATCCCAGCCAATAGCTTTTCGTTCAGCTTCATCTTTTTTTAGGCGTTGATAGTCTTTTATAATATATAATTTGAATTCAGGAGAAATCCATGATGCAAATTTAAATGCAACATCAGAATGTGCATAAGTTCCACCATATCTACCAGATTTAGAGATGATACCAATTGCATTTGTTGATTTGATCCATTTCTTAGGCGAAATGGTAAAAGCATTGTCGCCTGATGAATTTCTAAACCCCTCGAATTCGAGGAGTTTAAAATTAGGATTATGCAATTGTTCCTACAACCCCAAATACTCTAAGGTATTCCTGTTTCTTAGCCAATTAGAAATTACCCCCGCTGCATCCTCAGAATTTTTATATCTTGCAATATCTGTTAAACTTATATATGCTGATTCATCCGTAATGTTTCCTATTATTCCTATTTCCACTCCATTTGCATTAATTTTTGATGTCGGTGTCATTTTTAATATCTCCTTTTAAATATGATAGATTTTTTCTTTTTCATTTTTCATATATAAGATTTTGAAATGAAAAAAAAGACCCCATCAAGGAGTCCACAGTTATTATTATTGAGATTTAACTCCCTCATATATTTTGCCAGATATGAGAGAGTTATACAATTTTAATATATTACTTTATGATATTATTCACTCCAAGAAATTTCTGCCTCGTTTTCGCTCATATCTAAGAATGGAATATTAAAAGAAGGATATTTTGTCATTCCAGTAACATTTGCAACTATTGGTCTCATGTATCCTAATAATAGTGAAGACGCATTTGTTTTTAAAAGTTCCTCAACAAAATGATCATCAATATCTTTTTCCCATTGAAAGACAGATTCCATTTCTAGAACACAATAAAAAGGAAATTTATCATTATCTTCTCCTATATTCAATCTGAAATTTACTATAGCAGAATTATTATTTATTCTTCTTTTAATTTTAGTATTTCCTATTAATTTCATACCATCATATTTCTCTGTATTAAAATTTAAATTTTCATAAAAAACTATTTTTTTTAGTTCGGGATTTTCAAATTGAATTTTGCTATTTTTTAACATTATTTGCGATATCTCCTTCGAATTAAATTTTAAGCAGCATAATTAAATGTTGCATTTAAATAAGTTTTATTTTTATTTTTATAAAATTTATCAGATGAGTCATGCAATTGCATCTCAACATTTATTTGTTCTGTTTGCTCATCGTATATATCTTCTTCATCATTAGGTAATAAAATTTCAAATTCGTCATTAGATGAATCATGATTCATTTTATTTAGTTCAAGTTCAATTTTTTTTTCAATTTCTTTACTTCTTTTTCTATCTTCATCAGTTATGTTATTTAAAGAATCTATACATGATTGTAAAAAAGCTAAACTTTCTTTTTTATTCATAATTTTTCTCCTTTATTAAACTTTTTCTCTTGTTGCTATTGCATCAACATTTTTTACATTATATATACATTTAATAGCTGTAGTTGGTTCAGCTCTCCTTGAATCTAAATCATATTTATAAAAACTATTCTGTGGTGTTTTTTTATATTTTCCAATTACTTTTATAACCTGATAAACATCTTTAAACATATCATAATAATCATATAAATAATTTAATTTAACCCCCAATGTAATTTTATCTTTAGGTATTTTAATTTCATTTTCTTTATATACTTTATTCCATAATTGTTCCATTTTATTACAGACATCCAAATCGGTTAAATCTAATAAAAAATCAGTATACACATTAGATTGCACTATTAATAATTCATCATGCTTTTGTTGTTTTTTTCTATACCAGAATTTGGCATTTGATAAATTATCCCAAAAATACATTCCATTTCCCAGCCATATACCATCTTCTTTACTTTCGATCATAAACTTCTTATTATCAAGAAATTTTTGGCAACGAGTTTTATCATTACAATGATATAATATAGAATTCGGCCTCACAATATGTCTCCTTTTTTCATTGTATCCATATGTATTATTTTTAGTATTATATCTCCCATTTGTTTTACCTATACTCTCCCTCATTTTCTTTATTTATATTTTCATACTATCACAACTGACACTACTTTGCTAGTAAAATGGTAGTTTTAGCACCTATTTTGATAAGTTTTCTACCATAAATATGAGATTTTTAAGAAAAAATCTTTCTCACATAAAAAAAAGAACAGACTCAATTAAGAATCTGCCCTTTTGTTTTTTAGCTATGTATAAGTTTTATTTGACCTTCATAGCCAGTATATTCATTTTGCATTGTACTATGATTCGTTTTAAATCCTTCCGGATGAATAAATTCTCGAATCTTTCCATCTAGCTTACCGTATTTATAAGCATCCTTACCTACGCTCCAGTCTTTGTAAATACCGCTGTTATTTTTAAAGTTGTTTGTACGTAAGTTGACACTTTCATCCTGCCCCTGTGTCTGATTTGCTACAGAACCTGTGACAGTAACACCTTTGATCGCTGGTTGGTTTCCATCATACTTCACTGTGTAAAGCTGAACCCATTGAGCTTTCATTGTTACAGTTCCACATTTATTATATTCTCCATTATCTGCAGCATATTGACCAGTTTCATCAATATCATAATTATAAGATGCACCCGGCTGATAATTACCGATGAGTTCACTGTGTTTGTTTCCACTTTTATCATTATATTCATGATATGCTTTCCAACCTAAGAACTTATATTCATTTCTTGTAGGAACTTTCGTAGCTACATTCATATTCTGTTCATAAGTTTTCTTCTGGTCATTTGGAACACTGCTCTGGTCCCCACCATTTGCATCATAATGTACGGTATGCTTCCATGGTTCCCATTGAGCTTTTAAGACATATGTTCCACCATTTTGATCTCTTTCATAAGCAGTTCCAGGACTTACTACAGCAATCGCTGTTCCATATTCAAGAAGCCATCCTCTAAAGTTATAACCTTCTCTTTTTGGAATTTTAGTACTCAGATTTAATTTTTCATCAAATGTCTTTGTTTGATCTTCCGGCATATTTGTTACCGTCTGACTAGATGAATTAGCAGGAACATTCTTATCATAATGAACCGTATGTTTCCATGCTGTCCATTGAGCTTTTAAGATGATCGTTGAACCATCTTTGTCATCCACATCATAAGATAATGTAGCTCCTGGTTGATAATCAACCGCTTTTCCATTGATTTGAGCCTGCCATCCATTAAAGATGTATCCATGTCTACTTGGCTTATTACTACTTAAAGTCAGATTAACTTCTTCTGTTTTTGTCTGATCTGTTGGCATATTGCTGACAGTCTGACTAGAAGAATCAGCAGATACATTCTTATCATA
>OBJF01002132.1_pt1 | contig 15076 bp, 5 predicted proteins | sample 1519091 | NCBI WGS metagenome assembly OBJF01 (sample SAMEA2452124, study PRJEB22498) | human gut metagenome | biome: human feces; feature: human gut; material: feces | place: Australia | collected 2012
TACAGAGCAGCCGCCGTTTTCCCTATACCATACGCTGCTTTTCAGTACCGCAAGGATGGGTGTCCTGTTATCGTCGTATTCTGATTTCTTTTAGGGCATTTCAGGACTATCCACAAGGGACACGCTGAACTCCTGCGCGGTCGCCCCCTCCGGCAGCAGCTTTGCCATGACCACCAGCCGCTGATTGCCGCTGTTGGCCTTGTCATACTTCCGGCAGCAGGTGGAGAGGGTCAGAACGGTATCTTCCTCGGAGAAGGTCACGCCATCAAAGTCAAGCCAGTTTTTCCGCGCAATCGTCTCAAAGAAGCTGGTCAGATCATCTCCCGTGGGATCAGGCGCAATATAGTCAAAGCCAATATCCGTGACGAATAGCGCGGTGATCTGGAAAATCATGTCCTCGCCATCCACAGAGAGATAGATATACGGATGCTCCTTTACAAAGTCTGCGTCCATATAACGGTAGAGCTTGGTGAACCGCACACCGTCCGGGTCGCAGTTGCTGGCGGAGTGACCGAAAACAGTGGTGTTTTTGTCCAGCTTATCCTTGCCGCCGATTTCGTTTTCACAATGGGCATAATAGCAGCCCCACATGGCATACTCACCGTTTTCATCCAGCTTCAGGTAATAGCCGTTGTCCTCCGCCTGCATCACGGGATCGTCTACCTCCGCACCGGGGATATACAGCCACGCTACGGTGTCGGGATTCTTCGCTCTGGCTTCCGCCAACTCTGCCTGCCTGTCCACCGAAGGGATAACTTCGCCTGCGGGAGTCGCTGATGGCTGAGGCGCAGATGTGCCGGAAGGCGTTCTGTCGGGAATGTCGATAGGCTCCGTCCCTTTCTGATAGCAGCCCATGACTGCCGTGGTCATGGCAAAGAGAAGGACGGCCATGCAGATGATCGGACGAATGATTCTTGTGATTCTTTTCATAATGCTGTCTCCTTGCCGCGCTGGGATAGCGGCGCAGCTCAAAATGTCATTGATTTGTTTCTTGTAGCGAAAAGAGAACAGCGCAGCTTCAGGGCGAGATGCCCGTCCGCTGCGCTGTCCGATGTTCGCTTATGGGGTCATGCCAGCGGCTTTGATGTTTAGCCGTATGTCAGCCGGTCACTTCTTGCAGCGCCAGAGGAAGGTCACGATCTGCGCTCTGGTGCAATCCGCGTCGGGGCTGAAGGTCGTGCTGGTGGTTCCCTTGGTGATGTCCTCCTTGACCGCCCACAGAACCGCATCGGCATAGTAGGCGGTGGACTTCACATCGGCAAAGGGATTGGCTGTACCCGCTGCCGGGGACTTCTCGGAACGCCACAGGAACGCGACGATCTGGGCACGGGAGCAGGTCATGTTGGGGCTGAACGTGGCATCGCTGGTTCCCTTGGTGATGCCGTTTTCTACTGCCCACAGCACAGCGTCGTAATAGTAGCTGCCCACAGGAACGTCGGTGAAGGGCATGGTGCGGGTTTCGGGTTCGGGACTGCCAGCGGTGCGCCACAGGAAGGTCACGGCCTGCGCACGGGTGCAGATGCCGTCCGGGGAGAAATGGGTATCATCGGTTCCCTGCGTAATACCGTTCTCCACTGCCCAATCCACAGCATCCTCATAATAGCTGCCGGTGGCTACATCCACAAACACGCCGGTCTGGGGGTTGCCGTTGGCCTTCATAAAGATGACCTCGATGGTATGGGTTCTGCGGACATTCTCAAAGGTGTAGGACTTCACCGCGCCGATGCTCTTGCCGTCGATCTTGACGTTGGCGACAGCATAGCCCTTATCCGGGGTGATGGTGAAGGTCTGATCCCGGCCCTCACGGACGCTGACATTGCCGGAGGGAGAAATGGAGCCGCCAGCCCCGGCAGTTGCCTTGATGGTGTAATAGCTGTAAGAATGGCCGCTGCCATTATAACGCCAGTGTGCCGTATAGGTTCGGTTGCCAGTGCTGCCCGTTGGGATGGTGACGGTCATATTGTTCTCGCCGTCAAGCCCCGTGCCGCTCCAGCCGGTGAAGGTATAGCCGGATTTGGTAGGATTCTTGAGGGTGAAAGTCCTCGTCTCGATGGTGTAGGTGTCGGGATTGCCCTCCGCAGTGCCGCCGGCCAGATCATAGGTGATCGTGTACTCGGTGGGTGCAGGCGCGTCCTTTTCGAAGATGGCCTTGACCTCCACGTTGTCGTTCGGCATGAGGAACTTGTCGTCCTTGATGGTCACGCCGCCGCTGATGACCTCCCACTCCTTGAAGTGGTAGCCCTTGTTTGGCGTTGCGGTCAGGGTGATCTCCGTATCGACCACAGCTTTTGCATGAGATGCGGAAGCCGTTCCGTTGCCGCCGCTGGTCACGATGATGGTGTACTCGGTGGGCGCATCTTTCTCGAAGATAGCCCTGACCTCCACGTTGTCGTTCGGCATGAGGAACTTGTTGTTCTTGATGGTCACGCCGCCGCTGATGACTTGCCACTCCTTGAAGTGGTAGCCCTCTTTGGGCATGGCGGTCAGGGTGATCTCCGTGCCGGTCGCAGCGGTGGAAGGAGTTGCGGTGCCGGTGCCGTTTCCGTCATTGCTGACGGTGACGGTGTAGGTGGTGGGGGTAATAACGCTGTTTTCCCACAGCGCCTTGATCTCTGTGTCCCCGCTCACGGTATAGGTATCGCCTACCTTGTACTCCGTGCCGCTAATCTCCCAAGCCTTGAACTGCTGATCGGGGGGAGCGGTGAAGCCGCAGACGGGCAGGATGTAATTTGTCTCTGCCTTGACGATCACGGGACCCATGCTGCCGCTGCCGCCGTTGCCGCTGAAGGTGATTGTGCAATCCGCAAGCGGCGTACCCTCACCCACAGTGACTTCCGCATCGGTGCTGGCAAAGTGGTTGTTATCCTCCGCATAGCGGACGAAGTAATTGCCAGCGGACAAGTTATCAATCTCCGTGCCGCTGCACGCCGTATAGCTTCTTTCGCCTGCCATACGGTATTCCATCTTATCAGTCACGCCGCTGATTTTGCCGTCGCTGCCGCCCTCGGTGGAGGGCGCAACACCATTCAATCCAATGGGGGCTTCCTGCGTGGCTTTGCCGATGCTCCACGCCGCGTTTACGGCGTCGGTGCTGCCGTCCGCCCATTTGCCGGTCTTGGATGTGACGCTAACGGTGTAATCGCCCGCGTCCGTGCCGGTGTTGCCGGAGATGTCCATAGTAGCGAGATCATAGCCGTTCACGGTCGCGGTATGCACAGAGCCGTTATAGGTATATGTTCCCGTTACGCTGATGTTGGGCTTTGCGGGATCGGTGGGCACAGGCGGTGCGTCCTTCTCAAAGATGGCCTTGACCTCCACATCGCTGTCCGGCATGAGGAATTTATTGTTGGTGATTACAAGCCCTGCCGGAGATTCGACCTGCCACTCCTTGAATTGGTAGCCGTTGGCGGGCGTAGCGGTCAGGGTGATCTCTGTGCCGGCCGCAGCGGTGGAATGAGTTGCGGCACCGGTGCCGTTGCCGTCATTGGTGACGGTTACGGTGTGCTCGGCGGCGGGGGCGTTGGTTATCGTAATAGACAGCTCCTTCGTATCGCTGCCCGCGCTGTTGGTAGCCTTGATGGTGAAGGTGGAGGTTCCCGCTGCGGTAGGCGTGCCGCTGATCTCGCCTGTATTCACATTCAGGCTCAGATCGGCAGGCAGACCGCCGTCAACGCTCCATGTGATAGGTGCTGTGCCGGTGGCGGTCAGGGTATGGCTGTACGCCTCGCCCACCTTGCCGTCCGGCAGGGTGTCCGTGGTGATGGTCACGCTATGGCTGCTGGGAGCAAACTGCGCCGTCAGCTTGATTACGTCCGCCGGAACGTTATCGTCCGGAGCGTAGAGCTCGCCATCGCTGCCAAGCCACTTAAAGTAGCTGCCGCTATTTCCGTCCGGGCGGGTCAGACCGTCGGACGCAGGTGCGGTAAAGCTCTTGCCGCTTTTCACAATGATTTGAATATCCTCGGAGCTGTTACCCAGCTTCCCACCGCCAAGGTCGAGGGTAACGGCTTTCAGCCCGTCATAATCCAGCTTGTCAAGGCCCAGAACCTCAAGGACGGGGCGGAAACCGGCATCAGCGGTCTGGTACGAAGCAGGTGCGGAACTCCAGCCGCGGAGCGGGTAATACCCGCGACCCACACGCTGCGATGCCGAGGCGCTCGGAGTATCCTGCCCCCACGAAAACAGCCCGACGATGTTTTGGATATATCTTTCGTCCTTGTCCAGTATTCTGTCCCATTCGTTGCTTTGGGGCGCACCGTGTATGGAAAAGCTTGGGCCTGTAGAACTGCTTCCGGCAGACGGCGCACGCAGCGTATAGTCCACGCCGCCGGCGGCATAGTCCTTGTCGAAAATCAGACCTGCGGTATTCAGATCATCCCAGCTTACCGTATGCGTTACATTGTAGTCCGCAATAAACAGGCTGTGGTCATAGTTGTTCTCCTGTGCATACTCATCGGTGGTTGCCATCTCCGATGTGAGTGCGTAGGCATCCACTGTTCCGGCGTAGGTAAAGGGAACATAGTGCAGCGTACTGTCCGGCAGAGAGCCGTTCACCGTGCCGGGAATGCTCACGCCGGAGAGGTCAAAGTAATAGGTGCCGTCGGGAGCGAGGTTGAACTGCTCTGGGGGAACAAACTGCGCCGTCAGCTTGGTTACATCCGCCGAAGCATTATCTCCCGGTTCGTAGAGCTCGCCATCGCTGCCAAGCCACTTGAAGTAGCTGCCTGTATTTCCGTCCGGGCGGGTCATGCCGTCGGACGCAGGCGCGGCAAAGCTCTCGCTGCTTTTCACAATAATTTGAATAGCCTCGGAGCTACCACCCAGCTTGCCGCCGCCAAGGTCAAGGGTAACGGCTTTCAGCCCGTCAGGGCCCAGCGTGCCGGGGTTCAGGACTTCAAGGACGGGGCGGAAACCAATGAACGGGAAGGAGAACGTAGCAGAGTTGCGGTACCAGTAGCGGGCCGAACGGTACCCGCGACCCGCACGATACCCCGATTCGTAACTTGATGTGTCCTGCCCCCACGAATATATGTCGTTCCAGTTTTTGACATAGCCGCTGTTCTTGTCCAGCACCGCGTCCCACTCATTGCTTTGGGGCGTACCGCGCTCTGAATCGTCTGAACCGGTAAACCCACTTCCACAAGACGGTGCGCGCAGGGTATAGTCCACGCCGCCGGCGACATAGTCCTTGCCGAAAATCAGACCTGCGGTGTTCAGGGCATCCCAGCTTACATCATTTGTTACGGCAAAATCCGCAATGAACAGGCTGTGGAGATATTTATTCTGCTGTGCATACTCCTCAGTAGTTGCCGTCTCCGATGTGAGCTTGTAGGCGTTGACCGTGCCGGCATAGGTGAAAGGCACATAACGAAGTGTGCTGTCCGGCAGATTGCCGTTCACCGTCCCGGGAATATTCATCGCCGAAAGATCAAAATAATATCTGCCGCCGGGAGCAAGGGTGAGCTGCTCCTTGCTCATATCCTTGAAGATGGCTTTAACCTCCACGTTGGCACTCGGCATAGTGAACTTATCGTCCTTGATGGTCACGCCGCCGCTCATGACCTGCCACTCCTTGAAGTGGTAGCCCTCTTTGGGCATGGCGGTCAGGGTGATCTCCGTGCCGGCCGCGGCTTTTGCATGAGATGCGGAAGCCGTTCCGTTGCCCGCTGTTGTGACGGTGACGGTGTACTCGGTGGGCGCAGGCGGCGTGACGGTGCGCTCGTAGCCGCATACATTGCAGGTCGTATCCGCGTCATCGGTGTAGTCGTGCGCGGCCTTGTCCTTGATGCTCTCGTTCCTATTCGGGCAGTCATAGTCGGTGCATTCGTGCCAGTGGCTCGTGCCGTCCTTGCTCCAGTCGCCGTAGTTGTGCTCATGGTGCCGCCTGTATGTTCTGACTGTCGCCGTAGTCTCATTTCCCGCGTTGTCAGTTGCGACCACGGTATATTCTGCTCCCGCGTCATTGTTGCTGCCGTCGGGTGCGGGAAGAGAATAGAAAGAGCCTAATGCCTACAGCACATCGTTGATGGTCACGGACTTGACGCCGGAGGACGCTTCGCCCGATGCAGCCGGGTCGCTCACGGTGAAGGTGTACGCGCCGGGCTTTCCATCGAGGGTATCCTCGACGGTGTAGCTTTCGCCGTGCGTCAGAGTTTCCATAACCGGGGCTTTCGTGTCCCTCTCAAGCACATGATCGCACACAGTGCAGAGCTGCTTCTGATTGCTCCAGTCGCCGGGGCTGTGCTTTCCGTTTTGCTTGGACATTTCCGCGGCGGGGTCTCGTGCGCCGCATTTCTTGCAGGCCCAGATGTGGCAGTCGTCCCTGATCGCCCAGCCAAATTCATGGCTACATGTGCTTTCCTCGCAGCGCAGCTCCAGCTCGCTAATTACTCTGCCGTAATTGTAGGCATATGGCAGGCTCAACCGCTGCAGGTCCACGCGCCCATTTTCGTTGGGGATAAGAAGCTCCGTTGTGGTGCCCCAGTACTTCTTATACGGTTTCTGGTTGCGGCGCCACTGCCACCCTGTCGCGCTCAGCCACACGGACTTCCCGTCCGAGGCTCCGATTTTGATGTTCTCTTCTATAGTCATCGCAAATTCCTGATCTTGCATCACTGCCATGTAGTACAACAGGTTCGAGCCTCTTCCGACCGCGGATGCAGACAGCTCTGTATAATCGGAGCTCGGATAAAGCGGAAGGGCCAGCGCAGTCAGCGTTGTGTCCTTGATCAGAATGTTCCCACTGTTGCCGTTCATGCCGCCACCGATGCCTGCGCCATAGTAGCCCTGCGCCCTCACCACGCCGCCAGTGATGGAAATGTCATAGCCCGAACCGTCTCTTCCGCCACCGATTCCTGCGCCGGCATAGTTACTCCAGGCTTCGACCGTTCCACCGGAAATCTCGATATGATGCGCATCTTCCGACTTGTTCTGTCCGTCTTGATCGCCGCTGCCGATTCCTGCTCCGCCTGACTCGCTGCCGGCATTCACCGTGCCGCCCTTGATATAAATAAAGCGTCCGGGGCCGCCCTGGCCGCCGCCGATCCCTGCGCCTTCCGAAACGGACCGCACCGTCAGCTTGCCGGAATACACATAAATCCACTCGCCGACGCCGCCCTGACCGCCGCCGATACCCGCACCGTATACGCCGCTGATCGCAAGAATCTCACCGCCATAGATATTCGTCGCCAGAGAACCGAAATGAAGGTTCATGCCGTGTCCCTGCGAGAATTTCTTGATTCCGACCTTTGAGCCTCCGATGCCAGCGCCATACCTGCCGCCTTCACATGTGAGTTTTGTCCCCGTCTGCACCAGAACACGGAGATGACCATCGGTTTTGTTTTTCTGCAGCGCGGCGAAGTTCTCCGCGCCGATCAGCTCGCTGTCTTTGCCGATAAAGTACAGACAGGCAGAGGCACCGTTGTAAAGCTCGATGGCAGGGCCGTCCTTGGGTGCCTTAATGCGGACGCCGTCCAGAAAGATGTGCGGCGTATTGTTCTTGACATCAATTTTGATCCGGTATTGAAAATACCAGTTCGGATCTTCGGAGCCCTTGATCAGATAGGTCTTGCTGTCCGTGATTTTCAATTCTCCCTTCTGCTTTGTAAGGTCCACTGTCTTGTCAAACTCCGTTGGGACGGAAAGCTTGACATCCGGTAGCTCATCCGCTGCAAAGGCCGTTGTCGGCAGCAGCGTCAGCACCATGCAGCACAGCAGCAGGATGCTAAGTATTCGTTTTTTCATTGGCTTTTCTCCTCCTGTTCGTGTCGGGCGGGCTTGTCCGCCCCGTCTTTTCTCCGGTTTTCCCTGCTTCTGAGCCGGAAGCACAGCGCGGTGATCGCTGCCGCCGCAGCAAAGGAGACGACGGCCACCAGCACATAGCCGCCTGCGTCCTCCCGCAGCAGCATCGCGCCGAATATGCCCTGCGCTGCGGTCTGCCCCCGCACTATAAGTGCGTCCGCCGCCTGCGTCAGCGCTGCGCACAGCAGCATACACGCTGCGGAGAGGCTTATTGCCTCGCGCCGCTGCCTTCGGCGGGTGTTTTCCCGCACCCGCTGCTTGACGAGTGCGACCCGCCTTGCGGTATCGTACATATCGTTTGAACCTCCTCTCTGGATTTTTTGAAATGCGGCTTAAAAACCCCTTCACTTATATAGGTACAAAAAATCGAAAAAACTCTCACCCAAAACGCAAAATTTTTCAAAAAAATTTGAGAGCCGCCAAAAAGCGGCTCTCAAGAAGTGGATATTCGGTTATTGCTTCCGTGATAATCGGGAAACAGACAATCTTTCCGCCGCCACCAGCAGCACCGGCAGGGCATAGGCGATGCGGAGGAAGATGTTTTCAATATAGATCATGCGCCCGCCGCCTTTCCTGACGAATGAAACCGAAAAGGGGCGCGGGGCTATTTGCCCGCGCCCCTAAAGGTGAACCTGTTTACTTTTCGATGATTTGCAGCGCTTCTTCCTCACGCCGCCGCCTGATCTGCCATGTGGTCAGCGCAAGGCATCCGGCAAGAGATGTACAGAGGGAGATCCCCCACAAGCCTAACACGCTGCTGTCGCCGGTCTTTGGGAGTTGCAGCCGCTTCGGGTCGATCCAGCCCATTAGGCCGCCGGGAGCCTTGCCCTGCACCAGCTCATACTTCTCAATGAAGCGGTGGAGCATGGCGGCGATCTCAGCGCGGGTCGCCGTGCCCTGCGGGTCAAGCAGATTGCCGGATTTTCCCTTCACAAGACCGCTGCCGACCGCCCATTGCATCGCCGCCTTTGCGTAATCCGTAATCTTGTCCGCGTCCTTGAACTTGTCCAGATTTCCCTTGACGGTCAGATCGTAGCCCTTGTAGTCTGCGTAGCGGTAGAAGATGGCTGCAAGCTGTTCGCGGGTGATGGGATCGTCCGGGCCAAATTTGTCTTTGCCGTAGCCCGCAAAAATGCCGTTCTCCGCTGCCCATGTGATCGCGTCAGCGTACCACTTTCCGGCTTCCACATCGGTAAAGCTGCTTTTGCCCTTCGGCGCGGGGCTGCCCTCCATGCGCCAGAGAATGGTCGCCATCATGCCGCGCGTCGCCGTCCCATGCGGACTGAACAGAGTCTTGCTCGTACCGAGCATCAGTCCGTTTTCATAGACGAACATCACATCGCTGTAGAACCAGTCCTTTTCAGAAACATCGGTAAAGGGATTCGCGCCTGTGTTCGGATTTTCGTCCACGCGCCAGCCTGCATACACGGTCATATCCTTCGTCAGATAAACACCGGAAACCTTGTTTGTCAGGCTGCGTTCGCTGTACCAGCCGATAAAGGTATGCCCGCGCCAGGTCGGGACGTACTTTGTCAGGTCAATGTAGGTATTGTACGCTTCCCGCACGCTGGGAATATCACTGCCGCTGCCGGTTTCAAAGCGCAGCGTGTAGTAGGTGACGGGCGGATTGTAGCCGCCGCCACCGCCGCCGGTGTAGGTCCAGTGAGCGTAGACGGTGGTATTTGCATGGAATACGGTATCCGTCGTGATCTTTGTGCCGCCGCTCTTTTCGGTGTACCAGCCATCGAAGCTGTAACTGCCGCTTCGGGAGGCGCTGGGCAGAGAGGTCAGCTTCCGATTGGTAGTGGTCATGCTGCCGACAGAGGGCGTACCGCCGTTGCCGTCAAAGATGACGGTAAACTTGGCAGGCGCAGGAGGCGCATCCTCCTCGAAGATCGCCTTGATCGTCACATTGCCGTTCGGCATGGTGAATTTGTTATTGCTGATGGTCACGCCGCCGCTGATGACCTCCCACTCCTTGAAGTGGTAGCCGGTTTTGGGCGTAGCGATCAGGGTGATCTCTGTGCCGACAACAGCCTTTGCATGAGAGGCGGAAGCTGTGCCGTTGCTGTCCGTTTTCACGGTAATGGTGAACTCGGTGGGCACAGGAGGCGCGTCCTCCTCGAAGATTGCCTTGACCTCCACATTACCGTTCGGCATGAGGAACTTATTGTCCTTGATGGTCACGTCGCCGCTGATGACCTTCCACTCCTTGAGGTGGTAGCCGGTGTTTGCCTTGGCGGTCAGGGTGATTACCATGCCGTCCGCAGCGGTGGAGGGGTTGGCGGAGGCCGTGCCGTTGCCGTCATTGGTGACGGTGACGGTGTAGGTGGTGGGGGTAATAACGCTGTTTTCCCACAGCGCCTTGATCTCGGTATCCTCATTCACTGTGTAGGGATCTCCCACCTCGTACTCTGTGCCGCCGATCTCCCACGCCTTGAACGCCTGATCGGCGGGAGCGGTGAAGCCGCAGTCTGGCAGGATGTAATTTGCCCCTGCCTTGACGGTCACGGAATCCATGCTGCCGCTGCCGGCGCCTGCGTTGAAGGTGATCGTGCAATCCGCAAGCGGCGTACCCTCACCCACCGTGACCTCCGCATCGGGGCTGGCAAAGTGGTTGTGATCCTCCGCATAGCGGACGAAGTAATTGCCGGCAGGCAGGTTTTCAATCTCGATACCGGTGCAGGCGGTGTAGATAGTTTCGCTCTCTGCACGGTATTCCATCGTTGCATCCACGCCAGTGATTTTTCCGTCGCTGCTGCCCTCAGTGGTGGGCGGAGAACCGGCTAAGCTGTCAGGGGCTTCCTGCATGGCTTTGCCAATCTTCCACTCTGCGGTCACGGCGTCGGTGCTGTCGTCCGCCCATTTGCCGGTCTTGGACGTGACGCGAACGGTGTAATCGCCCGCGTCCGTGCCGGTGTTGCCGGAGATGTCCATAGTGGCGGGATCATAGCCGTTCACGGTCGCTGTATGCTCGGAGCCATTGTAGGTGTAGGTTCCGGTGACACTGATGCTGGGCTTGGCGGGATCGGCAGACGTGGGAGGTTCGTCCTCCTCGAAGATTGCCTTGATCTCCACCTCGCTGTCCGGCATGGTGAACTTGTCGTCCTTGATAGTCACATTGCCGCTGATGACCTGCCACTCCTTGAAGCGGTAGCCCGTGTTTGCTTCGGCGGTAAGGGTGATTTTCACACCGGCCGCAGCCTTTGCGGGAGATGCGGAAGCCGTTCCGTTGCCCTCTGTGGTCACGGTGATGGTATGCTCGGCAGGCGCGGCTTTGGTTATCGTAATAGACAGCTCCTTCGTATCGCTGCCCGCGCTGTTTTCCGCCGTGACGGTGAATTTGACGGTGCCATCCGCAGTGGGAGTGCCGCTGATCTTGCCGGTGTCCTTGTTCAGGCTCAGGCCATCGGGCAGAGCGCCGCCGCTAATGCTCCATTTGATGGGCGTGGTGCCGTCGGCGGTCAGGGTCTGGCTGTACGCTTCGCCCACCTTGCCGTTTGGCAGGGTGTCCGTGGTGATGCTGGGCGCGGCGGTAGCGTTTTCGCTGATGGTGAAGTAGTGCTCCGCCTTGCCGCAGTAGTTCCCCGTGCCGTACAGCGTCACCTTGGGGGCCTTTTCGCTGTCAAAGCCCGCGTCGTCCGGTTTGAGGGTGTAGGGATGGACGTTGTTGGAATAGCTGGCGGTGTAGTCCGTGTTCTCCGCAAGCTGCTTCGTTTCGTTCTCGCCCGTCTTATGAGAAAGCCCCGTCAGCTTCTTTTCGCTGCCGTCTGAGACGCAGTCCGTCAGCCCCTCCATCGTCAAAAGCCCATGCTCATAGCAGTATCCAAGATCATACTTGCCGCAGATCGCACATTTCCCGTATTCGTCAAAACTATGGTCAATGGTCTTTCCGTTGACGGTGCTGCCGCAGATGGAGATGTTTTCCGCCGGAATACCGGGCAGCTCCTGTGTGTGCAGGTCGTCATAGACATAGTTTGTGCCGTCCTTTTCCTCAAGCCGGAAGGAGTCCACCGTGCTGTTCAGGATCTGGATCCCGATCACCGTTTTACAGCCGCTCGCGTTTTTCCCGATGCCGGGAATATAGTCGCTATCACTCCTTAAAGAGCCGCCCTTTGCGGTCACGGTGCTGTTTTCAATGATGATATCCATCCGGCCGCCATGAGAGGTATACCCCGAGCCGATGGCGGGACCGAACTTTAAGTTGCGAACGGACACCTGACTGTTCGCAATGCGGATACGGCTCTCGCGATCGGTTGAGGATCGCAAACCGCTGCCGATGGGCGCGTTGAGTGAAGACGTAATATCGATTTGGCTATCCTGAATGTCGATGCTGCCAAAGGAAGCCTTTTCGCCGCCGCCAATCGTGCAGCGATTATAGGTGTACTCGTCGTTCAGGCGGATGATGCTGCCGCGGATCACGATCTCTTCAACGGAAGAATATTCTCCACGAGCGCCGATGATATCGCCCGTCAACACGGTGCTGTCCGTGATCTCCAGCCTTTTCAGTGTCTTTGCGTCATTCGGTGATTTCGCGTTTTCGTCCATAAAAATGCCGTAGGTGTGCAGAGCGGAATCCCGAACGGCGATGCTCCCATTGCCGCCGACGCGAATGCTTCTAAAATGCGGCAGCCTGATCTCGCTTTCTTCAATGACGAGCTCGCTGTTGCTGCCCACGCGGATCCCGTCGGTACGAGTGGTGAGTTCGTCCGTGGATGCAACGTGGCAGTTTCGGATGGTGAGCTTCCCGCCCGGCGAGTCTGCGTCCCAGCCGATCAGGACCTTTTCGCTGCTGAGAAGCGGAAGCTCTGCGTCCGAAATGGTGATGCTTCCGACGCTTCCGCCGACGGCTCCGCCGATGCAGGCGCCGTCCTTACTGGAAATGGATTGGATCACATCGCCGCTGATGGTGATGCTTTTGCAATCCACACGCTCGGAATAGCTGTCCGTAAAGCCGCCGATGGCTGCGCCGCTGCCCTCGGCGGAAACGGTGAGCTCACCGCCGGTGATACGGATGTCGCCCTTACTGCCGATGCCTGCCGCACCGCCTTTTCCGGCCGCATGGATGACACCGCCGTTGATGGTGACGCCGCTCTCGCCTTTGCCTTTATCGCCAATGGCGGCGTTATTGCGATTGGCCGTGGCTTCTATCGTTCCTTCGTTGATGGTAACGGTCATTGCCCCGGTGTTATAAATTCTGGCTCCGCCGATACCGAAGCCATTTCCCTTGGCAGTTGCCTTGACCGTGCCGCCGTTGATGATGACGCTGCCGCTCTCATATGGCCCGATTCCGTTTCCGGGGATCACTCTGTTCAAATCTTCTGCAAAGTTGTTGACGCCCCCGATGGCGGTTACATCGCCGCCGTTGATGGTGATCGTGCCGTCATATCCTGTGGTGATCGCATCGTTGGCAGCCTCGGCGATGACCGTGCCGCCGTTGATGGTGACGCTGCCGCCATATCCCATTTGGCATGTGCCGATCCCTACGCTGTCCACAGTAGTACAATTGCCTTTCGGCATGGCAAAGGCTTCGGTACGGACAACGCCGCCATTGATGGTGATGCTGCCGCCCTGCCTGCGGTTGTAGACCTCACCGCGGTCGGTGGAGCGAAACTCAATTTCTTCTGCACGTGTCCCACCGATGGCGGAGGCATTATCCTGCCCCTTGGCGCGGATATTGCCGCCGTTGATGACGATCGTACCCTCGCTTTCGCGGATACCATCGTTGCCTTCTCTCCAGCGTGCACTGCTGCCGATGCCGGCCATTCCGCTATCCGGCCATACAGAGTAATGGACCATCCTGTCGAGGTTGAAATCCGCCGGGAGGCACGCCGTCAGCCTGCCCATGGTGCCCTCATCGGTGCTTTGGGCGTAGACGGTAAAGGTATCGCCCACCTTTACATCGATGCCCCACTCCGCCGTGAGGTGGCTGCCGTTCGTTAAGATCAGATTGACCGCGCCGTGGGTGTCCAAGCGGGGCGTGATGGTCACGTTGCCCTCCACCACATACCAGCCGGCGGGCAGATCGTACCATTTGTCGGCATAGTCGAGAATGCTTGCCTTGGTTTCGCTCGTCAGCACGGTGTATGCGGTGCAGACCTGCTGATTGCCGTCTTTGTCCAAATAGGTGATCGGATCGGTGGAGATCGGCCTTGCCTCCATCCATTGCGCCACCAGCTCCATGTTTTCGAACACAGGGTAATCGAAATTCCACTCCGGCAGATTGATGTATTGCAGATCGGCTTTGTTATACCAGCCGATAAAGGTATAGCCGTCCTTGGTGGGGGCGGCAGGTCTTTGCGCCTTTTGTCCCCGCAAAATCCGTTGTGCAGCGACCGTACTGCCGCCATCGGAATCAAAGGTGACAGCTATATACGCGTTGTCCTGGATTTCGCCGCCTGTCAGCGTGCCAAAGAAGCTGCCGCCGGTGATTGTGCCATTGTTTACCACGTCGCCATAAAACTTGCCGTAGGAGATTCTGCCGTTGTTCACCACTTCGCCATAAAACTCGCCGCTGGTGATAAGGCCATCTGTATCATTCGTAACCTTGCCGTAAAACTTCCAGCCGGCGATTTCGCCATGGTTTGTCACTTCACCATAAAGCTCGCCATTGGCGATTTTCCCGCCGGGGGCGTTTTCCACTTCACCCCGAAAAGAGCCATAGTTGATGGAGCCTCGATTCTTCACCTTTCCGGAAAACGAGCCGCGGATGATTTCGCCCTCGTTGATCACCTCGCCTGAAATTTGGCGGGGGAAGAATTTGCCCTCATTGAGCACGTTATCGGTAATGCTTCCAGCGTTGGTGTCCAGATAGCCGCTTTTGGTTATATGGAACAGTGTACCGCTTCCGCTCTGTTCCCGATCGATCTTGAGCCTATGGTCCAGGACAAGCACGACCTGTCTGTCGATCTCCAGCGTCCGGCTGACGGTAATATCCGCCGTCAAGGTGATTTTATCGATTGTATTGTCTGCCAGCGCGGCAAGCAGCTCCTTCTCTGTGCCTACCCAAATTTTTCCCGCAGCAAAGGCCGCCGTCGGCAGCAGCGTCAGCACCATGCAGCACAGCAGCAGGATGCTGAGGATTCGTTTCTTCATGTCCTTTTTCCCTCCTGTTCGTGTCGGTTCGGTTTGTCCGTCCCGCCTTTTTTCTGGTTTTCCCTGATTCTGAGCCGGAAGCACAGCGCGGTGATCGCCGCCGCCGCGGCAAAGGAGACGACGGCCACCAGCACATAGCCGCCCGCGTCCTCCCGCAGCAGCATCGCGCCGAACACGCCCC
>OBJF01002137.1_pt1 | contig 15023 bp, 17 predicted proteins | sample 1519091 | NCBI WGS metagenome assembly OBJF01 (sample SAMEA2452124, study PRJEB22498) | human gut metagenome | biome: human feces; feature: human gut; material: feces | place: Australia | collected 2012
CCGCCCATAACAGGCGGCGTTGAATTTAATGACTGGCGCATGATTTGACGTTTACGAAAAAAGAAGATAAAAGTTGTTTGATTTACAATACGGTCACATCTGCAATACTGGAATTAGATACTGATTATGAAAAAACATATTATGAAATGAAAGAAGGGAAAAAATGTTCAAAGCCTGATTTAGAGTCAGCATTATTAGAGGGTGGTATGCTAGTTGAAGATGACAAAGATGAATTTGCAGAATTGCTTACAAGAAATAAAATAGAAAGGTTTGCGGATTCAAATCTTACATTAACTATTGCCCCAACTATGGCATGTAATTTTTGTTGTCCCTATTGCTATGAAAAAGGGAGAGAATATATTACTATGTCTGAGACTGTTCAGGATCAATTAACATCGCAGCTCAAAGAAAAATATCAGCATATACATGAATTAACGGTATCTTGGTATGGAGGGGAGCCATTATTGGCAATTGAAACTATTGAAAAATTAACCAAAAAGATAAAGTCTGTTTTGCCACTTGGTTGCAAATATAATGCTGATATGGTCACAAATGGTTATAAATTGACTAGAAGAGTAGCTGAAAAATTAAAAGACATGGACATCCACTATATTCAAGTTACTTTAGATGGTTCAAAACAAGCCCATGATAGTAGAAGGATTCTCCATAATCATCAGCCTACCTTCGAACATATATTGGACAATATAAGAGAATGTGCGGATATTTTGAATATTTCGATAAGAATTAATGTTGACAAGACAAATATAAACGAAGCAACAGAAATATTTGATTGGCTAGAAAGATATGGTTTAAAAGGTAGAGTTGGTTATTATTTAGCACCAGTAGATGATATTAATGGAGTATGTAATAATCATATATGTATGGAACGACCACAGTACGCAAAAGAAGAGATTGCGTTTTATAAAGAAGGGATTAAGAGAGGCTTTATGTACCAAGGTGTTAAGCCGAGCAATTATGGTGTATGTGGAGCAATTAGCTTAAATTCATTTGTGATAGCTCCAGATGGAGCGTTGTATAAATGTTGGAATGATATTGGATATAGTGAACGAAGTATCGGTAATTTGGAAAAAGGAATCAAACTTACAAATAAATTTGTAGAGTGGCTTTCCTATGATGTCGTAAAAGATCAAGAATGTAAAGATTGTTCATTTTTTCCAGTATGTTATGGTGGGTGTGCTGCTTATAAAAATAAGATTTGTTCTTCAGTGAAATGGAATGCAGAAGAGATGTTGGAGCTGATGAAAGAAATGGCTCAATGAAATAGTAGGGAGAATTGGAATGATAAAATTTTGCAGTAAATATGTTTTTCAATATAAAATAGAATATGGGATATATTTTTTGTTGGGTATTATACTGTGTGGGTTAAATACATTTATACCGGCTGCTATGGGACAATTTATTAATATGTTTAATGTGGAAACAACATATTCAGCAATGTTAAAATTCATATTTTTATTACTGTTATTGTATGTTGGTAAGGAAATTGTCTGCTATGTCAATAAAATACTTTATATAAGGATACAGACTAATGCAGCATTTTCATTAAATTTCGAAATTGTAAATCATTTAAAAAAAGTTTCGCCACTCGTAATTGGCAGAGCTGATTTATCGTACTTATCTCAAAGGATAAACAATGATGCGAATGATGTACTTATTTTTTTCATCAGCTCCTTGACTGAATTGATATTTTCAGTTTTTTCAGCGGGTATAATCTTATTTATGATTTGGAAAATGGATTTGATTGCTTTTATAGTTACAATGTTTTTATTAGCACTTTATTTTTTTATATATATTGGCTTCAAAAAGCGTATTTATAATTGCAGTTATGGAATGAAAGAGGAGAAATCCAATTTCTTCTCCAGACTGCAGGAACAATTAGAAAAAATAGAGTTTATAAAAATACATAGTATGGATTCATTTTTTTCAAATAGGTTAGTAGCATCATATCAAAAATTATATCGATCTATATTTAAACAACAAGCGACTATCCAGGCATTTGCAAATCTTGAAGGGATTGTAGGGGCAATATCTGTATGCATTTTACTTTGGATTGGAGGAAAAAAGATACTTACTGGAGATATGCAAATAGGATATTTCTATATGATTTCTGTATATTTTAATATGATTTTGGAATATGGAAAAGAAATAGTGGCATACGGTCAAGAATACCAAGAGGCTTATGTATCCTTTGAACGTATAAAATCTATTTTAGAAATTAAGGAACAGTCTAAGGGGTGCATAAGACTTAATGAAATCAAACAAATTAGAATTCAGGATTTGAATTTTGCATATGATCAGAAAGAAACCATAAAAAGTTTTTCTACAAACTTAAAAAAGGGGAAAGTTTATGGATTGAAAGGAGAAAACGGATGTGGAAAAAGTACACTTATTAAAATTTTAATGGGTATGTATGTAGATGAATATCAAGGGAATATAATATGGAACGATACAGAAATGAGAAATTTAGATATGGATTATATAAGAGAACATGTAATCAGTGTAACAGAACAGGAGCCGACTTTAATAGCAGATACAATATATAATAATATTGCTTTATATCGAAAGCTTGATGTAAGATGTATACAGAGAGCCGTTGATTGCTTTGGTGATAGTATTTTGAAAAGAGATAATTGGGATTTGCAAATTAATGAAAAGTCAAGTAATATTTCCGGTGGAGAAAAGCAAAAAATTGCAATTATTCGCCAAGTAGTGCAAGACGGTCAGGTAATGATTTTTGATGAGCCTACCTCAGCTATGGATGAGAGTGGAAAAAAACAATTTTTACAGTTGATTGATCAAATTAAAAATCATAAAATAATTATCATTGTTTCACATGATAATGCAATCTTGAATACATGTGATGAGATTCTAATATTATAAGGAGATATGAAGTTTGCTAGTTGTCTTTTTAATAACAGGAGTGTTTATATTATTAGGCATATTATACATTTTTCATCTGAAGAAGGAAATTAGAAAAATTATAGAATGGATAGAACATAATGAGTATATCTACTCGGTCAATGTATTTGATAAAGATATTGAGAACCTTGCACTTAGTATCAACAAGCGAATTAAAGAAGAGGAACGAAAAGAACATCAGCTAAAAAAACAGGATAAAAATTTTAAAAAGATGGTGGCAAATTTATCACACGATTTACGTACTCCATTAACTGTTATTATTGGTTACTTGCAGTTAATTAGATTAGAAAAAAATGTGAATGAACCTGTTAATAGCTATATAGAACATATTGAAAAAAAGGCGGATTATTTAAAAAAATTAGTAGATGATTTATATTTATTGTTTTGGAGTGAAGCAATAGAGAGTGAAGTTGATATGAAATCAATCAATATTACAGAAGTAGTCACTTCTTTGTTAAAGGAATATATTCAAAATTCAAAACGTGCTTCAGAACAATTAGATATTAGACTGCCACATGGAAACATTTGGATACTTGCTCAAGAGAAAATATTAACTAGAATTTTGTGTAATTTAATAGATAATGCTTTAAAGTATAGTACTGGTGATATAATGTTTTATATGTGGGGGGAATCTGATCACTGTCATATACGAATAAGTAATCCTTCTGATTACATTAGTGATGAAGAATTAAACTCTATATTTGATTTGTTTTACACAAAAGATGAAGCAAGGACGAAAAGCAGTGGTATTGGATTGTATGCTACTAGAAAGTTAGTAACACAAATAAGTGGAGATATTCAAGTAGATTATGAAGAAGGAATCTTCACTGTAAATATAAAACTGCCTGTAATTTGAAAAATCGTTCACAGTAGGAAGGATATGGGAGTGAATGAAATTATTGTAATAGAATGTAGATTGCTGCTAAATGGTTTGAAGCATATTTTTCGGATATATCCAATATGAAAAAATCTGGTAACATCTTCAAATTATATAAAAGGTAGCTGAGGACATAGAAATTGAGTAAAAAATAGTTGAAGAAGTGCTAGACAAAGATTTTTGGTTTAATATTTTTTCTAGAATGAAAATAGTTAAATTTAAAAATTACAAGGAGGCATACAAATGAAGTATGTTTTTCCAGAGTATAAGGATAATGTAGTGTTGGGAAATGGGAAATTACAGTTAAATCCAATGTCTTATCAGGTTATCTACGAAGGAAAGGAAATAGATTTGACCCCTAGGGAGTTTGAAGTATTATATCTTTTGGCTCTGAAGCCGAACTGGGTAATGCCAAAGACAAATATTTATCATTCTGTATGGGGGATTAATTATCATGATAATCAAATACCATACAGAACAGTAGAATATGTGATATGGAAGATAAGAAAAAAGATGGGATATGATATTATTGAAACGTTGGTCAATGTGGGGTATAGACTGAAGAAGTTATAATTTTCTGGAGATATAATTGATATGAAACGGTATGTTATTACGAATGGAGGACATATTACATGAATAAAAATAAGAAAAGTGCGAAACAGTATCACCAATCTATAATTACTGCTTTAGAGAAAAAAGTAAATGATATGAAAGACTCCGCTTATTCAGGATTGTATAGCGAAATAGCGTTTATCATTGGAATAGCAGTTATCATGATAGATACTTTTTTTCCGTCGGAGAAAACGGAAGCTAATTGTGTCTTGAAAATAATACTGATAGCTATATCTGTATTCTGTATGTTCTATTTCGCCAGAAAAGTGAAAACAGTGAATGAAGTGGAAGAAGAGAAAAAGTTTTGGCCGAACTTTTTTATTCAATGGGCAACAAGTTTAGGATATATAAACATGCCTGTAGCTGTGATAGCTATTTTGGTAACCTTTGATAAGGGCAAAGCATGGACATTATTTATGATTGGGGCTGTTGTAATTTTAACAGGATTAACTTTAATTGAAGCACTTGAAAAAACTTCCAAAATTTTAAAAAATAATTATATGGAAAAATGAAAATTATTAAAAAAAATAAGGGAAAAACAGCTAATTTACTGAAAAAAACTAAACAATTTAAAAAAAGAGAAAGGATTAGAAATATTGAAAACAAGTGGAGAACAAGAGAAAAAATTAAAGGTAATAAACGGTAAATTATATTTTGACGGCGAATGTGTAGGAGAAGCAAAAGACATAGCTGGATTTACGCAATATTATTTTGAGGAAGAACCATTAGGTTATGGTGCAAATGGTGTTACTTTTTGTGTTACTCATAAAATATTAAATGTCAAGCAAGTAATAAAAATATATTTTCCTAAAGAAAATGAAAAATATGTGTCTCATAAGGCACAAGAAGAAGCAAGAAAAAATGCAAACACAGCTTTAGCAGGCGTAATTGCGGTTGTATATGATGCGGGAGAATATACATATCCTTGTAAATTATGGTATTCTATAATGGAAAGTGTATCTTCTTACTGTACAATTAAACAATGGAGAGCTAAAAGGAATAATTATTTTCAAAGTAATAGTAAAAAATTTGATGTTAATAATTCAAAATGTTTAAGCAGTATACATACATCTTTAAATTTGTCAGCTGGAATTTTAAAAGCAGTCATTACACTGTACGAGAACAATATTATTCATGGAGATTTGAATCCAGGAAATATCCTTTGGATTTTTAATAGAGATTCTATTGATGAAGAGTTAAGGCGGTTGTCATCTTATCATTATTCTGTTCTAGGAAAATTAGAACCATTTTACATTAAATTGATTGATATGGGATCAAGCAAAGTGAATCCTGTAAAAAATGACGGAAAAATAAGAGACTTTTGTAAACTGTATGAACATATCAAATCACTATTATTTCCGTTGTTTGTACAAAGCAAAATAAAATTTGAAGATTGGTTTAATTTTGAATTGATAGAGGTAGATGAGAGTAATGAATTTGGAGTTGAAAAGAAAGTGTCAATAAAGCAAAATGACAAGTTATATATGATGAATCCACATGAATTAGCTGGAGATTTCTTTAGACTCATTTGTGTATTGACTATAGCATTTGGAATAATTACTAATGTAAAAAAAGAAGAAGAAAATTCTATTGGTTTAGAAGATATCGACAGGAAGGATTTTTATGTTTTAATGTATCAGAAGAACATAGATGATGCAATAAACGCTTTTTCTTTTGAGAGTATGATAGTATTGAAAAAAATTAGGAAACTAGGGAGTCGTGGGAGATGTATTAATTGGGAAAATGTATGGAATACATACCCTTTTAATAGAATTAATATTTCGCAAGTTTTTCATGCAAAGAGATGTGATGATTACTATATAGTTAATTAAATAAAAAGGATAATGACGTAAGTGCCTAGTTTTGAGTTGTTCCCAAAACTAGGCACTTACGTTTCATTATTATTCCGAAATTCAGAAGGTTTATTCAAATCAGGCAGGACCGTAGGAATTACACGAAGGAGATAGTTTTTATGAATAGAGGAAAAACAAAGCAGATATGAGAACATATCTGCTTTTGTTATATGGCCTAATTGAAGATATCATATTTAAAAAGATCTTCATACCAAAGGTTAAACAGATTTGCAATTTGCAGAAAATAGCATCTTTACGTTTCCTGTGGATCTGTTTTTATATGGGTATAAAATAATTTTGGACTTCTGTTTCAGATAATTTTATTAAGGAGCATTTAGATATATTTTTTCCACAAATACAATACATATAATTGTCTTCTTGCCAAGTGTAAAATGACTTAGATAAATCAGGATTTAAAGTGTTACATTGGGGTGCAGCACCAGTAAGACCAATACCAAGCATTTTGTAATAGGCTTCTTTTTGTGTCCATACTCTGTAAAATCTAAATACTCGTTCAATAGCTGAGGCGTTGTTAATGTATTGAATTTCATGTTGACTGAAAACAAGATCCATAATATCAAATGGTGGATGAGATATTTTTTCTACATCGACGCCAACTGGCGAATTAGATGATATACAACTGACTATAGAGCCATTTGAATGAGAAATACTGAAGTCATATTTAGGCTTAGATAAAAATAGTGGCTTATGATTTTGAGGATATGAAAAGCTTAATTCGGTATGCTTCAAACCAGATATAGTGCTTAATCCGATACGAGTAATAAGAGCAGAATAAAGAGAAAGTTTTTTGTCAAGCACATGAAAATATTGGTTTATTTTTTTTCTTCGTTCCTTGGAAACAAATTGCATTAAATGAGAATCTATATTTTTCCATTCGGGTGAAATAGTTGATAAATACAACACTAACACTAGTAAAGCCTCCTAAGTATAATAATGAGCAGTTTACCATAGGAACACAAAAATTTCAAATGCAAAATGAGTATTTTATAAGAGTATTCCTATGTAATAAAGACAAAAATATGCAAGTAAATCCAAAATCATCTACAAGAACATAAAATATGCTATGTTAAAAAAAATATAAAAGATAGTGTAAGAAAAGGAAATGTTCTATCTGATAATAGTATTCTCGTAATATCATATAATATGGAGGAAAAGAATGAAAACAGAAGAAATTGTACAGTTATTAGAAAATGTATACAAATATAATATATCAGAGCTTAGTATAAAAAGTGAAGATGAGAAGATTATCATCAAAAATGGCATTGATGAAAAGGCAGTTGATAGTGTGGAATCTACAACTGAAAAAATAGAAAGTGAAAGTAAAAACAAAATTGCTGAAGAAAATATTATAAAATCACCTTTGGTGGGACGTTTTTATACAGCACCTTCTGTTGGAAGTGATAATTATGTTAAAGTGGGTGATAAGGTAGAAAAGGGTCAAACACTTGCCATCATTGAAGCAATGAAATTGATGAATGAAATTAAGAGTGAATATAGTGGAACTATTAAAAGCATATTGGTAGAAAACGAAGAAATGGTGGAATATGGACAACCTTTATTTGTTTTAGTTTGAAAGGAGTTTTTATGTTTAAAAAAATACTTATTGCTAATAGAGGAGAAATAGCTGTACGAATTATAAGAGTATGTAAAGAGATGGGAATTAAGTCTGTAGCTATATATTCAGAGGCAGATAAAGACGCTTTACATACAAAAATGGCAGATGAGGCGATATGTATAGGACCTGCACCGTCAGGAGATAGTTATCTCAATATGGAAAATATTATTAGTGCAGCTGTAGGAACAGGATCCCAGGCAATTCACCCAGGTTTTGGATTTTTATCAGAAAATAGTCTTTTTGCGGAAAAGTGCAAAGTATGTAATATTACATTCATTGGTCCAACATCAGAAGTGATTTGTAAAATGGGAAATAAAGTTGAAGCACGTAATATGATGAGAAATGCGGGAGTTCCGATTATATCAGGAAGCAGGACTCCCGTTTTTGATGTGGATGAAGCAAAAAAAATGGCATTAGAGATTGGATTTCCAATTATGATAAAGGCAGCAGCAGGTGGTGGTGGGAAAGGTATGAGAATATCCAATACAGAAGATGATTTTGACGAAAATTTTGTAACAGCCCAGATGGAAGCTAATAGTTCTTTTGGCGATGAAACGATGTATTTAGAAAGGTATATAGAAGCACCAAATCATATAGAATTTCAAATACTTGCAGATAAATACGGAAATGTTATACAGTTGGGAGAAAGAGATTGCTCTATTCAAAGGCATCATCAGAAAATTCTTGAGGAAGCTCCTAGCCCCAAATTATCGACAAAATTAAGAAAAGAAATGGGAAGTATAGCGATCAAAGTGGCAAAAATCGTAAACTACGAAGGTGCAGGTACAGTAGAATTTTTACTTGATAAGTTTGGCAAATATTATTTTATTGAGATGAATACACGTATTCAAGTAGAGCATGGAATTACAGAGATGATATCTAACATTGATATTGTTAAGGAACAAATAAAAATTGCAGCAGGTTATTCGCTTGAGTTTAAGCAAGAAGATGTCTTATTGCAAGGCCATGCTATTGAATGTAGAATTAATGCGGAAAATCCGGAGATGGGCTTTATTCCATGCCCTGGAAAAATTAATAGCGTTTATTTTCCGAGTGGTAATGGTATTCGCATTGATACGGCATTATTTAGTGGTTGCAGTATTTCACCTTTTTATGATTCTATGCTTGCAAAAATTATAGTGTATGATTCAGAACGAAGAACGGCTATTAGAAAAATGAAAAATGTTTTAGAAAAAACAAAAATAGACGGAGTCATAACTAATTTAGAATTTCAAAATGCTATTCTAAATCATCGTGATTTTGAAGAAGGTAATTTTACAACGGACTTTATTGTAGATAAGTTTAGCTGATAATAAGGAAATAAGAGGAATAACATTATGTATGACAAAGATAATCGGATAGATAGAAAAATAGAAAATATACCAGCCGTACCACTGGGAATGTGGATTAAGTGTACGAAATGTGGAAAGTTAATTTATAGAAAAGAGTTAGAAAAAAATAAATTTATTTGTATGGAATGTGGAAAATATTTTAGAATGCCTTCACAAAATAGAATTATGGATATTATAGATGAAGGATCATTTGTTGAGCTGTTTACAGATGTTCTGGATAAAAATCCAATTAATTTTCCAGGATATAATGAAAAAAAAGAGATAATTAAAAAGAGGACTAACTTAGAGGAAGCTGTTATTACAGGAAAAGCGACAATAGGGCATATAGATGTCATGATCGGTGTATGTGATACAAGATATCTGATGGGAAGTATGGGGTATATTGTAGGAGAGAAAATAACAAAATTATTTGAAAAAGCAACCAAAGCACAACTACCAGTTGTTATGATTAATTGTTCAGGAGGTGCACGTATGCAGGAAGGAATTATCTCCTTGATGCAAATGGCGAAAACAGTAGATGCTGTAAAACAACATTCAGATGCTGGGTTGCTGTATATATCAGTTTTGACAGATCCGACAACCGGTGGCGTGGCAGCCAGTTTTGCTATGTTAGGGGATATGATATTGGCTGAACCAAACTCATTAATTGGGTTTGCGGGTCCACGAGTAATTGAACAAACTACAAAACAGAAGTTGCCTGTAGGATTTCAAACCTCAGAATTTTTATATGAACATGGATTCCTTGATATGATTGTTATAAGAAGAGAATTAAAGGAACGTATCTATGAAATTCTTAAAGCTCACCAAAAGCCAAAGGTTATAGAAAGAAAACGTAAAACAATTTCTGCGTGTACTTTTTGTGATTATAAGGACAGTTGGAAAAAAGTACAATTATCAAGAAAAATAGATAGACCGACGACAGTAGACTATATCACCCATGTATTTGAAAGATTTATAGAATTTCATGGAGACGGTGAAACCGGAGAGGATCAAGCAATAATTGGAGGTATAGCCTTTTTAGATAATATTCCAGTTACAGTTATAGGACATCAAAAGGGAAAAACGACAGAAGAAAGAATTATTAGAAATTTCGGAATGGCACACCCTGAAGGATATAGAAAAGCAATTCGTCTTATGAAAGAAGCGGAGAAATTCCGAAGACCGATTATAACATTTATAGATACACCTGGTGCAGCATGTGGAATTGAGGCCGAAAAAAGAGGAGAAGCATCTGCAATAGCAAAATGTATATATGAAATGTTTAATTTAAAAGTGCCGATTTTAAGTATACTTATAGGAGAAGGTGGCAGTGGAGGAGCTTTAGGTTTAGCTGTTGCAAATGAAGTTTGGGCCATGGAAAATTCTACATATTCAATTCTTTCTCCAGAAGGGTTCGCTTCTATTTTATGGAAAGATGAAAAACGTGCAAAAGAGGCAGCAAACCTTATGAAAATGACAGCAAAGGATTTGCTAGATCTAGGTGTGATTGAGAAGATATTACCAGAAGGGAATGAATCATCAGAGTTTAAAGTAATTGCAGATTTTCTACGAGTTCAAATTTGTGATTTTATATATAATATGTCTCTTAAAAGTGAAGATGAAATAGTGGCTTCAAGAGAAACAAGATTTAGAAGTTTTTAGATAGAGCTGATAAAGACTGAAGCGAAAATCCTTCAGTCTTTATTGATTATTTTAAGTTGCGATTATGTAAAGAGATAAGTGTATTTTTTACTAGGTCATGTATAAAGCATATTTCTTTAGTTGAACAGTTTTTTAAAAGTAGAGAAATTTCTGTTTCATATACATTTGATGCTTGATTAATGCAGTCACATAATAATTCATCGGCAGATACATCTAGAGCATTTGCAATAGAAATAAAGGTTGTTAAGCTTAGTTTGGTACAGCCTGTTTCAATATGAGAAATGTGTGTTGTTCCAACATCTGCTTTTTCTGCCAAAGCTTCTTGAGTAAGATTCCGGGATATGCGTTTTTCACGAATACGTTTACCCAAGTTTACAAAAGTGGTATCTTTCATAATTGCACCTCCATGATTATATATGTATTGTATGTGCAATCAAAATATTTCTTAATAACCTATATGTGCATACAGACTAAATAATGATAGTTTGAAAATGATTAGAGAGTGTATGAAATAAAGCACATGAAATATATATTATTTAATCGGATTGCACTAATGAGATATGTAAACTATCTGGTAGAATAGTTAAAATCATGTTCACAGAAAGAAAAAATAAGGCAGAGGTGATAAATATGCCAAGAATAGCCATTGTAGATGACCAGGAAGAGTATTTAGAAGAAATCTGTAATTTAATAGAGAAGTTTTATTTTAAAAATGGAATTCCATACGTTATGAATACTTTTTCAAATGCACAGTTACTGCTATATGAAATGGAAGAAAAATTGTATTTTGATATTTATCTATTAGATATTGAGATGCCTGGAATAAACGGACTATCTTTAGCTGAAAAAATACGTTCCATGGACGATGCAGGATATATCGTGTTTATCACGTCACATTTAAAATTTTTAATAAATGGATATGATTATTTTGCATATCAGTTTATTCCTAAAAATAATTTGAAAAAGAAGTTGATACCAACATTAGAATCATTACAAAAAAGATTGGATATTGAAGAAGAAAAATTTTATCAAATATGTACTAATCATAGATATGAGAAAATTTTATATAAGGATATTTATTATGTGTATAAAGATGAAAAATATGCAATTTTTGTTACCAAAAACGGAAATATACCTATACGAGAAACGTTGAAGAACATTTATAAAGATTTAGAGCAAAAAGAATTTATTTTTATAGATAGAGGATATATTGTTAATGTTGTACACATTATGAGCTTATATAAAAATACAATTTACTTGCGTAATAGTAAAAATCTTAAAATTAGTAGAACATATACAGAAGAGGTAAAAAAGAGAATTCACACTTATTGGAAGGAACATACAACAAATGGAAGAGATATACATACTTAATGTACTCCAATATTTACTAGGATATTTTGAGATTTATATGTGTTTTGAGATACTCCGAAAAGTTTATAAAAAGGAAAATACAAAGATAAAACAATGTTTTGAAATATTGATTTGTATATGTTTGGCAGTAATAGAAGCTATTAATCGTAGCTTTCGATTATATTCTATCTTATTAATTGCTGTTGTTATAATCGTAATAAGTATAACTTTTTCATTGATTTATAAAATTAAATTACGATATATATTTCTTCACACCTCATTGTATTGTTTGAGTTTAGAATTATTAGATTTATTTATCATATTTACAATGGGAATAGTGTTACATAAAGAGGATTTGGGGATTATTATAGGAAGACATAACAGTATATCCAGAATATTGGCATTGTTTTTGGGAAGAACTCTAATGTTCCTAATTTACTTAGCCATAGTGCGGTATAAAGAACTTATAAATATAAATAAAAACCGTATAGGATCACTCGTTTTGATTTTGTTATCGGAAATTACCGGAGTTATATATTTTCAATCAGTGTATGCAGGCGATTCTATTCCTGACTTAGCAAAAGGTTATTATATGTATTTCGTTATCATTATTTTAGCGATAATGTTTTTTGCTATATATTCGATTTATCGAAGCGCGTTGGAAGAAAGTAAAATTATTAAATTGAGAAATCGAATGTTGGAACGTAATTATGAAGATCTTAAAGTATATTATAATGATTCTCGAACTTTATTTCATGATTATAGAGCCCATATTACTTTGTTGCAAAAATATTTGGAAGAAAATCAAATAGATAAAGCCTGTTTATATCTCAATAGTATTAATAAACCACTTGCAGAATTGGAAAAGAAAATTTATACAGGAAATGCAGTTATTGATCTGGTAATGAATTATAAATTATCAGAACTAAAAGAAAAGAATATTAAAATAGAGTATGATATTATGCCAATCGATTTTGGCAACTATCATTTTGAAGAAAGTGATATATTTGTTATTTTATACAACTTGTTCGATAATGCTATAGAAGCTTGTGAAAATATCTACACAAGAGAAAAATGGATTTATTTATCATTAAGGCTTATTAATAATATGTTTATGCTTTGTATACAAAACAGCTACGAAATCGAGCCTAAATACGAAAATGGAGAACTTTTAACTATAAAAGCAGATAAACATTTTCATGGAATAGGTATGAAGAGTGTGAAGAAAATTGTTGAAAAATATGAAGGACAGTTAGAATATGATAATAAGCAAAATATATTTGAAGTTAGCATAACCCTTTTCTGAAGGTCAAAAAATTGTAAGTTAAGATATAATACTGACAAAATCTAAAAATATGGTATTATTTTAATAATCAAAGGAGGAGAAAAAATGAAAACATGTTCAGAAAGAAATGAGCAGCGGATAAATAGTTTACAATTATCAGAAAGTTTGGAAGACGAAATAAAGGAACTTGATGGAAAGAATGTAGAAGCAGGAGATGTTATTTTTACTACAGATACATCTTCATTTCTTACAATAGTTTGCTGCTAAAATATTTTTAAATAAAAGGAGAGATATTAATATGGAAAATGAATTTACCGGTTTTAATTGTTTTATGGAAGAAAGTAGCGAAGTAGGTAAGGCATATATTGACATGATTTTGCAGCAGGAAAAGGCAAGTGCATTGGATAATAAAACACGTGAATTAGCGTATATTGCCGTGCTTGCAGCTACAGGAATTATGGGTGGTTTGCTTTATCATGTACAATCTGCTAAAAAGTTAGGCGCAAGTCGTGATGAGGTAAAGAGTGCAATACTGGTGGGATTACCGGCTGTCGGATTGACCATTATTGATCCGTTGGAAGCCGCTCTTAAAGCCTTTGACGGAAAATCAGACCAGATCCTTTGAGTCGCCCCCACTCGTAAAACGGGTGGCTCGATGGACGGCTATAAGCCTTTAATGCTAGGCCAGCGTCTCAAGGCGCTGGCTTTCGCTTTGCTCCAGCCACTCTGCTTTTGACTCGTCGCCGCCCTTAAAAGGGCATTTGTATTACTTCGCCTTAACCCTTAAAAGGGTCTTCATATTCTTTTACACTAAGCTTATCCTGCATAATATCATATCTTTCCTGTTCTTGGATGTATTTACGTACTGTGGCGTCATTTCCCCCTACTGTACTTACATAATATCCTTCACTCCCAAAATGCCTATTTCCAAATTTATACTTTAAATTTGCGTGCCTATCAAATATCATAAGTGCGGACTTCCCCTTTAAATATCCCATAAAGCTGGAAACACTGTATTTTGGCGGTATACTAACTAACATATGGATATGATCGGGCATAAGATGCCCTTCAATAATTTCCACACCTTTGTAAGAGCACAACTGTTTTATAATATCCCTAATATCAGCTTTGTATTGATTATAAATTATTTTTCGTCTATACTTTGGAGTGAAAACAATGTGATATTTACACATCCATTTTGTGTGTGATAAATCATTGGTTTTCTTTGCCATAAAATCACCTTTCCTTTCTTAATAGTGGCTGGACACCTCTATTATAACGCGGAAAGGTGATTTTTGCGTATAACGATGGCCACCACCCGCAAAGCAGGTGGATTATAGTTCAAAACACCTACACGATGCGTAGATGTTTTGAACAGGCTAAAGCCGTATTAAAGAGAAGAAGAGCCTATCACATTGATATGCTCTTCTTCTTTTGTTTCTATAGAATTTTAAAAGTTTTAAGATATACGAAAAAT
>OBJF01002152.1_pt1 | contig 14920 bp, 15 predicted proteins | sample 1519091 | NCBI WGS metagenome assembly OBJF01 (sample SAMEA2452124, study PRJEB22498) | human gut metagenome | biome: human feces; feature: human gut; material: feces | place: Australia | collected 2012
AAGGAATCGAAAAGAAACAGGAAGACTTTGCAGCAGAAGTTGCAGCTCAGATGGGCAATTAAGCAAAGTTTTCAATCTGAAATTTAATTAGAGTTTGATAGGCTCTGAGAGCCTTGTAAACACACTATTTCCAAGTGTTTATAAGGTTTTCAGGGCTTTTTTTATTGCCAAAGGAAAAATGGGCAATATATCATTAAAAATCGTCTAAAACCGTCTAAAATCACATCAAATTGAGTATTACGCAACATGCAAATCGAGTAAAGTATATATCCACAATCTTCGGCGAAGTTTACACAAATTACTGGAATATTTAAAAGCACCCCAAAAGTTAAAGCAATCAGGAGGGAAAAACATGAACAACACAGCGTTAAGAGCCGAGAAAGAAATTACAAACACAATTATCTTCAGAAACGAGAAACACAAAGAATTTTATCAAACATATATGAAAAAATGCCGTCATCAAGATGTGTATCACAAAGCCCTGATTTATTGTCTTGGGATTAGTGAAGATACAAGAGTCAACATAGATCGCATTTACGATTTGAGAACAGGATATGTAAAGACAGAATGTCTTCAAGAAGGTTGGCAGACCAGTGGCAGTGTAAGGATTGTCCGTATGGCTTTTAATTTATACTGTAACGGGACTCCGAGCGTATGTGACTATGAAAGCGAAGATGGAAAATTACAGGAGTATGCAGGATACACACCGGAGGAGTTATTTTGCTGTGGGTATGCGAGATACTTTTGGGAGGCAATCAAAATTCGTTATCCGGAATATTGCTTTTAGAGGAGAAAGAGCATGTTAAAAATCAGAGTTCAGGGAACAAAATCAGATATTCGATGGTTTCGGAAAAAGTTGGAGCAGCACCCTCAGATAGCGGTGCTGCAGGTATCTGATTTATTTTCCAATAAAGGAACTACAAAATATTTTCGTATGTATGCAGAGATAGAAGAAAAGAAAGGCGGAAGATAAGTATGTGTAAAGTAATCGCAATCGCAAATCAAAAAGGTGGAGTCGGAAAGACAACAACTTGTGTCAATTTAGGTATCGGATTGGCAAGAGAAGGAAAAAGAGTTCTTTTAATAGAAGCCGATGCACAGGGTAGCATGGCTGCAAGTTTAGGAATACAGGAGCCGGACGAGTTGGAGGTTACCTTAGTGACAATCATGGAAAAAGTGATCAACGATGAAGATATTGAACCAAAAGAGGGGATTATCTGGCATGATGAAGGGATTGATTTTATTCCGGCAAATATTGAACTGGCAGGATTGGAAACTGCTCTGGTAAATGTGATGAGCAGGGAAATGATATTAAAACAATATCTTGATACAGTGAAGGCACGGTATGACTATATTTTGATTGACTGTATGCCGTCATTGGGAATGATCACAATCAATGCACTGGTAGCATCTGATTATGTGTTGATTCCGGTAGAAGCAGCGTATCTTCCGGTAAAGGGACTTCAACAGTTGATTAAAACGATTGGGAGAGTACACAGAAAATTAAATCCTCAGCTTTCTATCATGGGAATTTTATTTACAAAGGTTGACAGAAGAACAAATTTTGCAAGAGATATAGCTGAACAAATCCAACAGGTATATGGGACAAGAGTACATATTTTTAAGAATTGTATTCCACTGTCTGTTCGGGCGGCAGAAACAACAGCAGAAGGAAAGAGTATTTATCTGCATGATCCAAAGGGGATAGTAGCAGAAGGATATGTTTGCCTGACGGAGGAGGTGCTTTCAAATGAGAAATAAGAGTGCAAAGAAAGTAAAACTTTCTTCTTTTGATGACTTGTTTGGAAAGGAAGAAGCAGTAAGCGGTGAGATTGTTACTTCGGTTTCGATTGATTTACTACACCCATTTAAAAATCATCCGTTCCATGTACTGGACGATGAAAAAATGGAAGAAACCGTAGAGAGCGTCAAGCAATATGGAATTTTAATGCCGGGGATCGTCCGTCCTTATCCAGATGGCGGATATGAGGTAGTGGCAGGACATCGCAGGTGGAGAGCATGTGAACTTGCCGGATTAAAAGAAATGCCTGTCATTATTCGGGATATAGATGATGATACTGCAACGGTAATCATGGTGGACACCAATATCCAAAGAGAGGATATTCTGCCGAGTGAAAAAGCATTCGCCTATAAAATGAAATATGAGGCATTGAAACATCAAGGAAGTAAAGGGGAAAAATATACTGCTGAAATGGTAGGAGAAACAGCCGGTGACAGCGGAAGAACGGTTCAAAGATATATTCGTTTGGCAAATTTGCTCAGAGAATTATTATACCTTGTGGATGTGAAGAAAGTTCCTATGATAGTAGGAGAAAAACTGTCCTATCTTACAATGGAAGAACAGGAGCTTGTTTTGGAGGCTGTGAGAAATTGCGCAATTATGCCAACAGTGGCACAGGCAGAAGCAATGAAGATGCTTAGTGCAGAGAAAAAACTGAATGGAAATGCAGTTTATGGACTGTTATTAAAAAAGAAAAATAGTGGGAAGGGAGTGATGATTTCAGCAAAAAAGATCAGCAGTTATTTCCCACCTGCGTATACAAAACAAGAGATTGAGAACGTAATTTATACCTTGCTGGAAGAATGGAAAAATGGCAGAGAGGAGGAATTGGAGCATGGAGAAGATACAATTTGATTATTATAGGGGAATGGAGGCAGAGCAGTACAGTTTTTACCGTGTTCCTAAAATTCTGTTCACTGCGGAATGTTTTAAAGAGCTTTCTTGTGAAGCAAAGGTACTCTACGGTCTATTATTAGACCGTATGAGCCTCAGCATGAAAAATCATTGGATGGACGAAGAAGAACGGATATACATTATTTTTACCGTAGAGGAAATTGCAGAATTGTTAAACTGCGGAACACAAAAAGCGGTAAAACTGCTGAAAGAACTGGACAGCGAAAAAGGGATTGGATTGATTGAAAAAAAGCGTTTGGGACTTGGCAGACCAAATGTAATTTATGTGAAAAATTTCTTGTTTCAGAAAAATGATGAAGAAAATGGGAATACAGCGGATTTGCAGAATTGTGAAAATCACAATTCAGGAGTTGTGAAAACCACAATTCAAGAGTTTCCAAAATCACAATTCAAGAATGATGAAAATCACAATTCAGAGGAAGTAGAAACTATAAATACAGAAACAGAACGGTTGGAAAAAGAGCCATATTTGAATGAGGAAAAGGAAATTTTAAAAAATATGGAGATAGAAATGCAGGAAAATGGGGAGATTGGGGAAGAAAATTTGCAGAATTGTGAAAATCACAATTCAAGAGTTGTGAAAACCACAATTCAGGAATATCCAAAATCACAATTCAAGAATGATGAAAATCACAATTCAGGAGTTGTGAAAACCACAATTCAAGAATGTCCAAAATCACAATCTAATAATACTGATATTAACAAGACAGAGAATAATAAAACAGAGAATAATAAAACAGAGAGTAGTAATATCTTATCAAATCTTATCTATCCAGAAAAAGAAAAAACGATAGATGAGATTGAGCAGAGGAATACATACCGGGAAATCATTCGGGAAAATATTTCGTATGAGTGTTTCCAGAACGATACTCCACATGCAAGAGAAGAAGTAGATGAGTTAGTGGAGTTGATGGTAGAAGTTATGGTAATGCCGGATCAGGGGAAAATCCGGATTGCCGGAGAAGATAAATTAGTATCACTGGTAAAAAGCCAGTTTATGAAATTGACACATGCTCATATTGAGTATGTCTGCCTCTGTCTAAATAAAAATACAACGAAAGTTGGGAACATTAAGTCCTATCTTTTAACAGCACTTTATAATTCGGCTCTGACAATCAATCATTATTATCAGGCAGAAGTAAACCATGATTTATACGGAGGAGGATGGGGAAAATGAAGCAGGAAATTTTTTGCCGTATGATTTTTTTAACAGAAGTGTTTCTGTGGACAGTGATTTTCTATCCATTTTGCGTAGAAGCAGGGACTTGTGACTATTTAAAATTATGGATACTGGTAGGGATTCCTTTTGGAATCCGTAAGATGCAGATCTGGATTGTTCCAAGAAACAAAGATGTGGGAAGTACCATTGCCATGTTGGTGTTTCAAATGCTGATTGGAGGCATGATAGGGGGAGTTGTATTAGTGTGGAAACTTTTTTTGTTGCTTGTTTTTATGGTATTACAACTTTATAGAGGAATAAAAAAGTTGATAAAGTAGAAGATGATAAGAGTTGAGAATGTTTGGCAGCCTGAAAATGGCTGCCTTTTTGCGTTTGGAAACATTACGACATCATGGCGCAAGGTGTGATTTTGAAAAGGAAAGGAGGGACTATTGTGGGGAACCGGGCAGTATCACAGGAGTTAATTATGTTAGGAAATCGTATTCGGGAGTATCGGAAGGAAAGGGGATTTTCACAGGAAATTCTTGCTGAGAAATCCGGTGTCAGCACCAATACGATCAGCCGTATCGAAGGGGGACAGATGGCAATGTCAGTGGGAATTTTACAAAGAATTGTAAAGGCTCTTGGGGTAGATGCAAATATGCTGCTTGGGGTAAGTACAGATATAAATGAAACAAATATATGGGTATCTGAATTTTCCTGCAGAGTACAGGCATTAAAGGAAAATGAGCAGGAGATTTTAAAGCACACCATGAACGCCTTAGTTGAAAGTATGGAGAAAAACCGCTTAAAGATTTCTACGGATCAGAGTAGTCAGGTTCTACCTACCCGTTGAGGAAAATAGTAAGTGAAGCTGTTACACTAAATGTAAGAAATCCAGTAAGTGGGAAACAGAGGGTTATGGAAAGTTCCAGTCCCGTTAAAAAAAACGGGTATGTCTGGGGCTGTTTTCTATTGTCTTAACACACGTTCAAGTTGGTATTTCTGGCTGCCCGTTGAAAGGTGGTCAGGATATGCTTACATTAGCAGAATTAAAACATTTCATGCCGGTTCCAGTTCTGGAACAAAATTACCCAACTGCAAAGTATTTAAAAACACATGGCACGATATTGGTGTCAAAAAGTATTGCTACGAATGTAAAAATCTCCGTTTATCAAAATGGGTATGCCCTTTATGAAATAGCTGGTCTTGCAACGGTATTTTCCGTTTGGGATTGTCAGAACTATCGCTATGAGGTGGAAGAAAATGAAATTTCAGAGCAATGGTTTGAAAAAGAGGCTTGGTATCTTCGCTTAATTTTAGAGGGTGAGGATCGTATCAATCGAAATCTGGAAACAAGGCAACAGAGAAAGAGCATTTCTTATAGTGCAGTTTCAGAAGAATGGGGAATTTTGGGTTCTTTAGAAGCAACTGTTTTGGAAACAGTGATAAGGAAAGAAACAATACAGGAATTACTTGGATTGCTGACAGAGCGGCAGAAAGAAGTAGTTTTAGAGTATTTTTGGGAACAGAAATCTCAAAGTGAAATTGCAGAAAAGCTCGGTGTTTCTCATGCTGCCGTGTCGAAAATTCTGACAAGAGCAGTCACCCGGCTTCGTAAAAAATGTATGCAATGGAAAGAGGCTGTATAAGAGGAGGAAAAACTGAATGCGAGGAAAAAAGCCAAAAGAGAGAAAAAGTTATGTATTGAGAATGCCCGATGGTTCGCTGATTGAAGTGACCAGAGAAGTATATTTAGAATGGTATCAGTCCAGACGAAAAGAAAGATACCAGATGGAAAGGCAAAAGAAACAAGGGGTGTGTAGTTTAGAGGCACTGAATGAATATGGAGGTCTGGGAGGAGAAAAATGCGATACAGAAGAAATGGTACTGAGTAAATTGTATGAAGCAAAAGTACGGGAAGGGATAGAGCAGTTGGCAAAGGAAGATGCCCGCTTGATTTATTTGCTGTTTTTTGAAGAAGTGACGATCAAAGATGCGGCTCAAATTATGGGGTGTAGCCGGAAGACAGTTTATAATCGAAGAAAGCGTATTTTGTCAGAACTGCGTTCTATTCTGCATGATTTGGGAATTGTAGGAGGTGCTTTTTAAAAAAATATGATTATTCTCTTTCATAGACCTGAATTATAGACTATAATAAGATAAAAATTTTAAATTTGTACAGGAGAGAAATATGTCATTGATTGAAGTTTTATTATCATCGGCAGTCATAGTTGCAGTAATACAATATTTTCAAGGTGAAAAGAATAATAAATTGCAATATATTACGGAAGAACGAGCAAAATGGAGAAAAGAAATAAAAGAGATAATTTCAGAAATAAGGATAGCAGACTTTCAAACAATAGGAAAAATTTTGACGGATTTGGGAAAAAACTTAAATGCGTATGGTTATTGTCCAGATGGTAGGTATGAAAATGACAAGCTTGATTTTTTGAAAGATGAACATATATGGAGAGAAATGGACATAATTCAAAAAGCAGTAAATGAACATAATATGCCTAATTTTGAAAAGTCAAAAGGGAATTTAATACACTATCTGTTTTTATTATTAAAGTTTGATTGGGAACGCTCTAAGCAAGAGATAAAAGGTGAAAAAGCAATTCCAATTTCTATTGTTTCGTTTGGAATGGGAGTAACAGTTTGTGTATTTTCTAGATTTCCTTTAAAGAATATTCAAGAAAATCTAGTCAATATTTTCATTTTTATAATAGCGTTTTCATTGCTTTATATATTGTTATGGGTAATATACGGAATAGAAAGAATGCAAATTTTGAGAGCAAAAGATTGGTATTCGAAGATGGACAAAGTTACTCTAAGCTTCATTTTAGTTGGCATAGAACTAGGAACTATGCTGATTTTAGCATGGAAGTGGGAAAATTTTGAAATGGTATTTTTGTTTGTGGCAATAGCTGTTTTACTTGTTCCATGTTTAATTATATCAAATCAAGAGATGTATCGAAAATATGATGTAAGTGTGCGAAAAATTTTAGAAAGAGGGAATTAGAAACAATAAACCTGCAGGTTATTTTAAAGAAAAACTTGCAGGTTTATTTATTATAGTAATAAAATTTTGATGATTTAAAGAATAGAGCCTTTTGTAAAGGCTTATCACTATGATCAATCATATCAAATTTCTAATATTTATTCTTCTGAATGGTTAAAAAATCCCCTTTCTAATATGCGATTAGTGAAGGGGTAACACAAATCTAAAAAAAATCCCTTTTTTGTACCTTGAAAATTGAATTGCCTGTCCGAAGTGATACCTGATATTGAGTGGGCATTCTGCCTGCCTTATCAGAGAAAACGCTGCGAAAGGGAATTTGGAGCAGGAACGGATTTGGAAAGAGAACAGGCAGGACTTAGAGAAGGGAGTGAGTTGGAAAAAAGAAATAAAATACATAGTATCAGTAAAGTATAGAAAAGAGGCAGAGAAAAGTATGAAAAAAACAGTAAAAAGAATTTTCTCAGGCGTACTTTCGGCACTTACAATCTTAACCTCTGTTGTACAGCCGATGACAGCGTATGCAGGAGAAACAAATCCAAAATCCTATGAAATGGAATACCCTGCATTGGAACAGGTAAAAGCACAGCTTCAGAAAGATGAGATTGTAACTGTGCAGGATTATGAAGTGGAAAAAGGCAATGACTTTGATATAAAGACAGATTTTTCCGGCATGAAGTTTCATTCGGATCAAGTAAAGGTAACATTTTATGAAGCGAAGAATCAGAAGGGGCAGGATTTTCATACAGACCATGCGGACACTTATCAGGCAGTGTATTTTGTAGAGCCAGTTCGGGAAGCACCGAACTACCATGTAATTAGAAATATTACAGTTACCGAGCATAAAGAAAAAGAAAATCCGTCATCGTCAAAAGAGCATGGAAAGCAGGAGAAAAATTCAGAAGAGGAAGAAGATGCGTCACCAAAAGAGGAACAGATTTTAACAGAAGATGAATTTTCACAGGCACTTGAGGAAAGCAAGAAACAGGATACTTATGATGAAGAATCCGGGTTAGGGCTTTATGATGTGCTGTCGCAGGCAGAGGAACAGGAGATTGATCTTTTTCAGATGGAGGAAGGAGAAACCGTTACTTTTGTAGCAAATGCTTCTGATCAGGCAGTAAGGGCAACACAGACAGTTACAATCACAAAAGGTCCGTTATATCGGTATCAGGATTATGATCTGGGTACTTATGTGACAGAGCCTTATTTTATTTCTTATGGGAATGTCCATGCCACTGCTTATTGTATCCAGCCGTCTTTGCCGGGACCGGGAACAGGCACTTATACCATTACAAAAATTGAGGATAATCAGGCACTTGCAAAGGTCTGCTATTATGGGACAGAAGCGGCAGGAAAAGAAAGCTATTTTGCAAAACACCACAGTGATTTTTCAGAGGGAAAGCAGTTTATCCTTACGCATATAGCGGCAGCGTATGCTTATGGGAGTGCAGATGCTTTTTATGGAGCAAATGAAACAGCAAAATCTTTGGCAATGGAAATCTACAACTATTGTGTAGGAAAACCGGAAATTCCAGAGGTTTCCATGTCTTTTTCTAATAACCATGTGAAGGCATATCAGGAAGGGCAGGAACAGCGGACAGAGGATATTACATTTATGGCAGATTCCTTGCAGTCCATTACCATGCAGCTTCCCAAAGGAGTTGTATTTCATAACCTTACAACTGGAAAAAACAGCGCTGCCGGAGCAAGGGTAACACTTTCGGGCGGAACGAAGTTTTATTTAAGTGCGCCGCTTACACAGACAGAAGATGTGGAAAGTTCTTGGACAGCAACCATGCAGGGAAGTATTACAAAGGATTACTCCGCATATAAGTTGACAACAAATAACAGTGTGCAGGATTTGGCATTTGTATTTGGAGAAGGAGTGGAACAGGAACAGTACGTTGAATTTTCTGTAGAGTGGCTGAAAAATGCGAAAATAGAACTTATTAAAAAAGATCAGGGCAGTCAGAAGAAAATGGAAGGAGCGGTATATGGTGTATATCGTGATGAAGATTGCACAGATTTGATTATAGAAATGCCTGCAACGGATAAAAAAGGTGCTTCCAGCGTTACCATAGAAAAGACACAGGATACCGTTTACTTAAAAGAAATCTCCGCACCACAGGGGTATGTGCTGGATACGAAATCTTATGGTGTGAAATTGGAAGTAGGAAAGACGGTACAGATAGAAGTTACGGATCGGGAGCAGCTTGCTTCCATAACCGTTTACAAAGAAGGAGAAGTTTTGACCGGAGCAGAAGTTACGGAAGAAGGGGTAACCTTTTCCTATACAAAAGAGAAACAAAAAGGAGCGGTATACGATGTTTATGCAGAAAAAGAGATTGTTCGGGCAGATGGAACCGTTGCTTATAAAAAAGGTGCTGTGGTAAAAAAAGGACTAAAAACAGGAGAAGATGGAAGTGTTACACTTTCAGAACTTCCTCTTGGTACTTATAAAGTGGTGGAAGTAAAAGCACCTGAAAATTTCGTATGCAAAGGAGAATACCAGACAGTTACTTTATCCTATGCAGGACAGAATGAGGAAGTTGTTTTTAAAACCGTAACATTTGTAAATGAAAGACAGAAAGCAAGTGTGTCTGTAAAAAAAGAGGATCAGGACACGAAAAATCCACTGGCGGGTGGTATTTATGGCTTATATACGGCAGAAGATATACATGGAAAGGCTGGAAATCTGCTGGTAAACAAAGATACTTTGATTGAGAAAGTTACAACAGGAGAAAACGGAACTGCCAGTTATCAGGCAGACCTTCCTATTGGATATTCTTACTATATCAAAGAACTGCAGGCGCCTGCTCAGTATGTAAAAAATGAAGCCGAGAAGTTCTCCTTTGACTTTCAGTATGCAGAGGGAGAAGAATATTGTTCTTTTTCTCATACGTTTCAAAATGAGAGGGTAAAGGCAGAAATTATTTTGGAAAAAGAAGACGCTGAAACAGGAAAAATACCACAGGGAGATGCGTCTTTAAAAGGAGCAGTGTATGGACTGTATGCCCGTGAAAATATCGTGCATCCAGATGGAAAAACCGGAGTCTTATATCAGAAGGACGAACAGGTAGCGACTTTCAAAACCGATGATAAAGGAAAAGCAGAAGTAAAGGATTTGTATTTAGGAAGTTATTATATCAAAGAACTTACTCCTCCGGCGGGGTATCTCTTAGATGAAACCGAGCATGATGTGGTATGCGATGATGAAGGCGATACGGTTGCCATTGTAAAGAGAGTTTGTAAGGTAAAGGAACAAGTGAAAAAACAGCCGTTTCAGTTAATTAAAGCCGGAAATAATGGAAATACAGACGCAGAACTCTTAAAAGGGGCAGGTTTTCAGGCATATTTGGAATCTTCTTTAAAGAAAAATGAAGATGGAAGCTATGATTTTGCTTCTGCAACTCCCATAGTAATTGGCGAAAATGGAGCAACAGAGTTATTTACAGATGAAAGAGGGTATGCTTGCAGTATCCCACTCCCGTATGGAACGTATGTGGTTAGGGAAACAACAACACCGCCAAACTATAAACCTGTAAAAGACTTTATTGTCCGTGTTACAGAGCATAAGCCGGATACACCGCAGATCTGGCGAGTTCTTCTGGATAAAGAGTTTGAGGCAAAGTTAAAAATCATAAAAAAGGACGATGAAAGTAAAAAGCCTGTACTGAAAAAGGGAACAGAGTTCAAAGTATATGATCTGGACAGAAAAAAATATGTGGAACAGGTTACAACCTATCCTACAACAGTGGTGCATAAATCTTATTTTACAGACGAAACAGGGTACTTAATTCTTCCTCAGAATTTGGACGCAGGACACTACCGTATTGAGGAAGTCACAGCACCAGACGGATATACTTTGAATGAAAATTATTATGAGGTTTCCGTAGCTTCTGATACAGCATATCAGATGGACAGTATTTCAGGAGATGTCCTTATTGAAGTGGTATATGAAAATCACCCGGTAAAAGGTGAATTGCAGATTGTAAAAAAGGGAGAAATCTTAGAAGATTTTGATAAGGATTTTTCTTATCAGGAAATCAATCTTTCCGGTGCAGTTTTTGATTTGTATGCGGCAGAGGATATTTATACTGCAGATGCTCAGAAGGACGAGCAGGGAAACCGGATACTGGAGTATGCAGAAGGGACGAAAATTGCTACCCTTACAACAGATCGGGAAGGAAAGGCAAGTGTGTCAGATTTACCACTTGGAATGTATGAACTGGTAGAAATTAAAGCACCCGAAGGATTTGTGAAAAATCCGGAGCCGCAGAAAGTGACATTCAAATATGAAGATCAGAAAACTCCTGTAATTGAGCAGGAAGTCCTGTTAAGAAATGAGCGTCAGAAAGCAAAAGTTTCCGTAGTAAAGCGAGATGCCGAAACAAAAAAAGAAATAGAAGGTGCAGTCTTTGGGCTGTATGCGAAAGAAGATATTCAGGTAGGAAACCAGATTTTAGTAAAAGCGGATACACTGATTGGAAAAGCTGAAACAGGGGAAGATGGAAAGGCAACATTTTCTTTTGATCTGCCATTTGGGAAATATTATGTGAAAGAACTGGAAGCACCAGCGGGCTATGTATCTTCGGAACAAGTGCTGAATGTTGATTTTTTCTATCAGGGACAGGAGATTGATGTGGTAGAACTTACATCAGAATTTTTAAATCAGCCGACAAAAGTTTCTGTTACCAAAGTCGATGCTACAACAGGAGTTGAACTTTCCGGCGCAACCCTTGTGGTACTTGATAAAGAGGGGGAAGTTGTAGACAGTTGGAAATCTGTAAAAGGAGAAGTACATGTCATTCGTGGATTAAAAGTCGGAGAAACGTATACCTTAAGAGAGGAAACAGCTCCGTATGGTTATCTGAAAACAGAAGATGTTTCCTTTACCGTGGAAGATACGGAAGAAATTCAGAAAGTGGAAATGAAAGACGATGTGCCAACAGGAAGTATCCTGATTAACAAAAAGGGTGAATTTTTAGAAAAAGTATCTGTTTTTGAGCAGATTGGAGGCTGGATTTCCCATGTATTTGAATATTTGTCAGGCTCATTGAAAGAGGTTACTTTTGCAGTGTATGCAAGAGAAGATATTCCGGCGGCAGATGGAGAAAGTAAATATCATTATAAAAAAGATGAATTGGTAGCGGAGATTACCACAGATCACACAGGTATTGCAAGAATTTCCGGTTTGCCACTTGGAAAATACTATGTAAAGGAAATGGAAACAGCACATGGATTTGTGCTGGATCAGGAAGCCAGAGAAATTGACCTGTTGTATCGTGATCAGGAAACAGCAGAAATTACATATTCCACAGACTGGCAGAATAAACGCCAGAAAGCGGAAGTCATTGTGTGGAAGAAAGAAAAAGATGCAGACCGTATGCTGCAGGGTGCAGTATTTGCCCTCTGTGTCAAGGAAGATATAAAAGATACACAGGGAAACGTAATTATGAAGGCAGATACCGTCATTGAGGAACAGGCAACCAATGCACAGGGAATGCTGCGTTTCGAGGCAGACTTACCAGTGGGATATACTTACTATATCAAAGAAACAGCTCCGGCACCGGGATTTTCCATGACCGGAGAGAGAAAAGAATTTAATTTTGATCCGGAAAGCAGTGAGGAAGCGTGTGTATCTTATGAGTTTACTTTTGAGAATGTACCGACAGTCGTAGAATTTACAAAAACCTCTCTGACAGACGGGAAAGAAGTAGAAGGTGCGAAACTTCAGGTAAAAGATGAGCAGGGAAAGGTCATTGACGAATGGATTTCTGCAAAAGAGCCGCATGTTATCAAAGAACTGGTGGTAGGTCATACTTATGTGTTGGAAGAAACACTTCCGGCAGATGGTTATGTAACAGCAGAAAGTATTTCTTTTACTGTTGAAGATACAGGAGAAGTCCAGAAAGTGGAAATGAAAGATGATATTACGAAAGTCGAAATTTCGAAAACGGACATTTCAGGAAAAGAGCTTCCTGGCGCAAAATTAACGATTTTGGATCAGGAAGGAAATGAAGTAGAAAGTTGGACGTCTGGTGAGAAACCTTACTATATCGAGATGCTTCCGATTGGAAAGTATACGCTTCATGAAGTGTCTGCACCGGATGGGTATCTGGTAGCAGAAGATATTATCTTTGAAGTAAAAGATACCGGGGAAATCCAGAAAGTTGTGATGAAAGACGAAAGGAAGCCTTCTGAAAATGTGGAACAGCCACAGGAATCAAAACCGACAGGAAATGCCCCAAAAACAGGAGATACCAGCCATGTAGAATTGTGGGTGCTGTTATCTGCAATGGCAGTATTACTGGCAGGTTCTTCTTATTACTGGATTAAGAAAAGAAAAAAATAGTATGGGAGCTTCCCATAACAGAGAAGGCAGTCACGGAAAAATCTGTGGCTGCCTGTTTTAAAGGAGTAGGAATCATGGTAGGAAAAATAATTTTGGGATTTGCTGTTATTTTAACATTTGGCTTATATTGTTGTATCCGTGTAGGTAGTCAGGCGGATCGTCAGATGGAAGAAATGCTGCAAAAGAAAAGGAAGGATCAGGAAAATGGAGAAAGCGGATAAAAGAAAATACGCAGAGGATAAACCTTCTATGTGTAAGGACTGTTACTTTTGGAGCAGACGAAAAAATAGCTGTACCAGAAAACAGTGTTACTATCTTCTTCCAAAACAGCCAGAGAAAGATACGAAAAAAACAGGACAATGTGTGGGTTGCCCTTATGGAAAATATTCTCCTTGTATTGGATACTGTTTGCAGAAAATTTTGCAGGAAATGAGAAAGAAGCAATCGGGAAAGGAAGAAATAGTTTATGCAGGACGAAGTGAATGAGAAAGTTGTGTCCCTGTGTATTCGTGGAGGGAAGATTTCTGCACAAATTCTAAAAAGTGCATTACTGAAAACTTTGACAAAACTGGAACAAAAGAAAAACCAGAGAAAGCAACAGAATACGGCATATAAGGAAGAAAAAAATTCGGCAGTTTATAAAGGAAAACAGAGCATGGAGAAACTCAAGGAGCAGAACTGTGAACTTTCTAACATTGAGATTACAGATGGTAATATCAAATCCTTTGAAAAGTATGCCAGAAAATATAATGTTGATTATTGTCTGAAAAAAGACCGTTCTTCAGAACCGCCCCGTTATTATGTGTTTTTTAAAGCCAGAGATGTAGACTCTATGACAGCGGCATTTAAGGAATATACAGGCTGGAGTATGAAGCAAAGCAAAAAAGTATCCATACGAAAAAAACTCTCCCAAGTAAAAGAACGTCAGGCGCAGCACCGAGAAAGACAGAAGACAAAGAGCAAGGAGAGAGATACTGCACGATGAAAAAGAAAGAACAGAAAAAAGAAAAGCAGTTCAAAAAAGTATGGGAAAAGCTATGGCAGAGTATCATAGGAAGGTTTCCAGAGATAGACATAAAAAGACTGCTTCTGACAAATCTGCCCTATGTACTTGTATTTTATGTAGTGAATAAACTGGCATGGCTTTATCAGTATTGTCAGGGGAATTCTTTACTGGAACGTCTGAGTGTTTTGATATTGAATGTATCGTTGGCATTTGAGAACATTTTGCCAAGTTTGAGATTTTCTGATATAGGAGTGGGACTTGCAGGTGCAGTTTTATTAAAAGGGATTGTCTATGTGAAAGGTAAGAATGCAAAGAAGTTCCGTCAGGGAGTGGAATATGGTTCTGCCCGCTGGGGGACAGCAAAGGATATTGCACCTTTTATGGATTCTGCATTTGAAAACAATATCATTCTTACAAAGACAGAAAGACTTACCATGAACAGCCGACCGAAAAAACAAAAGTATGCCAGAAATAAAAATGTCATGATTATTGGTGGTTCCGGTTCAGGTAAGACGAGATTTTATGTGAAACCCAGTGCGCCCGTAAGGGCGGTATAAATCCTACCTTGAGCAAGTAGTAGGTAAAAGTATCAAGCGGCATTGTGCCGCAACCTATCATTCCCCGTCTTACCCCAAAAGGGAAACCGGAGGGCGACCATA
>OBJF01002156.1_pt1 | contig 14899 bp, 10 predicted proteins | sample 1519091 | NCBI WGS metagenome assembly OBJF01 (sample SAMEA2452124, study PRJEB22498) | human gut metagenome | biome: human feces; feature: human gut; material: feces | place: Australia | collected 2012
GGCCTCGTTGCTGATTCCGTTGTTGGTCGGTGGAGGGGTCGGACTATTCGTTTGGTGGCAACCCGCTTCGATACCCTTGTCGGAAGAGATCGGAATTGTAAAACCGAAAGCGGTGGTGACCCTGGCCAATGGAGAAAAAATAAATTTGGGAGAAGAAGTGGCTCCTATAGCTGAAAAAGACGGTACCCGGATTCAGTACCACGACGGACAATTGGTTTATTCTTCCCAATCACAGACAGCAGAACCACAAGTCCTGTACAATGAATTGACCGTCCCGCGTGGAGGTGAGTATTCGCTGGTCTTGGGCGACGGTACCCGGGTTTGGCTGAATGCCGGTTCGAAGCTGAAATATCCGGTTCGTTTCAACGGTTCGCAACGGCGGGTATTTTTATCGGGAGAGGCTTATTTCGCTGTTGAAAGAGATACAGCACATCCTTTCATTGTTTCCGGTTCATCCGGGGAGATCCGGGTCTTGGGTACAGAGTTCAATATCCGGGATTATGAAGATGAAGAACGGGTTGTGACTACCTTGGTGAAAGGAGCTGTCAGCTATACCGGCAAGAATTTGAAACAGGGGGAAATAGTTATGAAACCCGGAGAACAGGTCAGGGCCGGACGTCGGGGGGAGAAACCGGAATTATTGCAAGTGAATCCTAAAGAATTTATAAGCTGGAAGGACGGCATTTACTTCTTTAACAAAGAATCCCTGGAAGAAATGATGAAGACGGTCGGACGTAACTACGATGTGGAAGTTTTTTTCAATGGAGAAGCTTTAAAAAAATTACGCTTTTCAGGTCAACTGAAAAAATATGAACGGGTAGAAGAATTCCTGCAATTTATAGAAACCGGCGGGGATGTTACCTTTATTGTGAAAGACAGAACTATTACTGTAAATCCGAAATAAAACGATACGACAATTGTAGCAGCAATTGCCGTATCACACTGAAAAATTATTGGATAATTAAACAAATCAAAGTTATGAAAAAAAAATGGTATTACAAACCGGGGCTTTCCTGGGAACGACGAAAAAAATTTTTGTTGGTATTTCTACTGAATGTCTTCCTGTTTTTTGGGGTACAAGCCCAGACACACCGGGTCACTCTGAATGTGAAAGAAACCTCTTTGGAACAGGTGATTAAAGAATTGGAAAAACAGACCGGATTACAATTTTTTTATAGTCAGGATAAAATCGAAAAGATTACCGGTTTATCGTTACAAGCTAAACAAGAAGATTTTAAAACGATTTTGGACCGGTTGTTGAAACACACCCCCCTTACTTTTACGGTAATGGATAATGTGGTAGTCATTAAAGACCGGGAAAAAACGGTTTCACCGCTTCAGTCGGCTATTCGGGAGATAAAAGGAGTGGTGACGGATGTGCTGGGAAACACCTTGCCGGGGGTGACTGTCCGGATCAAAGGGACGACCTTGGGCGGGATAACCGATACCGAAGGTGCCTTTCAGCTCAGTCTTCCTGAGGGAGAAGCAGTTTTACAGTTTTCTTTTGTGGGTATGAAACCTTTGGAGGTCGTCCTCGGGAATCAGGAATTCTTACGGGTGAAACTCGAAGAAGAAAAGGTGGAAATGGACGAAGTGGTCGTAACCGGGTATTTCGAACGTAAAAAAGACAGCTATACCGGTTCGGCTACCACCTTTTCGGGAGAACAGCTGAAACAAGTGTCGACCGGAAATATTCTCAATACACTTTCCATGGTCGATCCGTCTTTTAAGCTGATGGAAAATCTGGATGCCGGTAGTAATCCCAATTATGTGCCGGAATTTACCATCCATGGTGGTGGGAATTTACAGAGTGAATATGAAAATTCGCCCAATATGCCCACTTTTATTTTAGATGGTTTTGAAGTGAGTTCTGAAAAGATTTTCGATTTGGATCCGAACCGGGTGGCGAGTATTACGATTCTGAAAGATGCAGCTGCGACTGCTATCTACGGTTCGCGTGCTGCCAATGGAGTGGTGGTCGTGGAAACGAAAGCGCCGGTGATGGGAAAAATGAGAGTTTCCTATAATTTTTCAGGTGATTTTGAAATCGCTGACCTGAGCGATTATAATCTGATGAATGCTGCCGAAAAGGTGGAATACGAACGGTTGGCCGGATTATATTCCCATCCGAATATCCAGATCGGAGATGATTATATGGATGGATATAACGAACGGCTGGCTTTGGTGAAAAGGGGTATCGATACCGATTGGATCGCCAAGCCCGTAAAAGATGTCGGCTTTAGCCATAAACATTCCCTGTTTTTGGAAGGTGGCGATACAAAACTTCGGTATGGACTGACAGTGAATTACCAGAATAAGAACGGAGTGATGCGTGGTTCCGGACGGGATAACCTGGGGGTCGGCGTACAATTGCAGTATCGTTATAAGACGTTGAAATTCATGAATGACCTGACCTATTCTCATATGAAAATGACCGATTCTCCTTATGGTGATTTCTCCGAATATACCTGGCTGAATCCTTATTATTATCCGTATGATGAAAATGGCAATGTAAAACAGGTATTATATACGTTCGCCGATGAGTCTCAGGCGCTGAATCCGATGTATAATGCGACATTAGGCACAAAATCGGAAAAGGCTTATGACGATTTTATCAATAATTTTTCTTTGGAATGGGATATTGTCGAAGGGCTGAAATTGAAATCCAAAATCTCACTCAATAAGAAAAATATGACTTCAGATAATTTTAAACCTTCGGAGCATACCGATTTTTATAAAGAAGAGGTCTACAAAGGAAGTTATACTAAAACGGTTTCCGATTATTTTTCTTATGATGCCAGTGTTACTTTAGCTTTTACGAAAAGGCTGGATAAACATCAATTGAATGCGGTTGCAGTCTGGAATGTCAAACAGTCGAAAACCGATCGGTTCGAAACGACGGCTTATAATTTCCCTAATAGTAATATGGATCATATCGGAATGGGTATTCAGTATGGAGATGGTGATCAACCTACCGGAGATTATGAGATTACCCGTCTGATGGGCGTGGTCGCCAACTTTAATTATGGCTTCGACGATCGTTATTTATTAGATTTTTCTGTACGTAGTGACGGTTCGTCTATGTTCGGTGCAGACAAACGCTGGGGAACTTTCGGTTCGGTTGGTGTGGGATGGAATATACATAACGAGGCTTGGTTCAAGGGAAATATTCTCATCAGTCAACTTAAAATCAGAGGTTCCTGGGGAACCACCGGAGGGCAGAATTTTTATCCCTATCAGGCGATGATGATGTTTACCTATAAAGACAATATGCTGGATGTAAAAGACGAGAATAAGATTTTGTCGGGACAGGGGTATGACGGATATATCGGAGCACTTTTGAAAGCTTATGGAAATCGGGATCTGAAATGGCAGAAAACAGAAAAACTGAATATCGGTGTCGATTTTACCTTACTGGACAATCGGCTGAGTGGATATTTCAACTATTATAAAGAGACGTCTAAATCGGTATTGACCGATGTATTGGTGGCTCCTTCATTGGGTTTCAGTTCATATAAAGATAATTTGGGACAGGTAGAAAACAAAGGGATCGAGCTTAATCTGAAAGGAACGATCATTCGTAATGTAAACAAGGGATTACAGTGGGATGTTTTTGTCAGTTTAGTCCGGAACCGGAACCGATTGTTAAAGTTAAGCGATGCCTTGGTGGCTTGGAATAAAAATCAGGATGAAGCTACTGTAGATAAAGAGAATAAACGTCCTGTCGTCCGTTATCAGGAAGGACAATCTATTCATACCATTTGGGCAAATGAATCTCTGGGAATCGATCCGGTAACCGGTGATGAAGTGTTTCTGGACCTGAATGGCCGGAAAGTTGATCGGTGGAGTACGGATAATTATAAACCTTTGGGATGTGAAGATCCGGAGTTCGAGGGAAATTTCGGGACGATGTTACGATATAAAGGGTTTATGCTGAACGCTTATTTTAAATATAGTTACGGTGGAGATATCTACAATAAGACCTTGGTAGATAAAGTGGAAAATGTCGATCCGCTTAAAAATGCAGACAGGCGGGTGTTGTACGATCGTTGGAAAAATGTCGGTGATATAGCCAAATATAAAGCAATTACGAATACTACTGCGACGATGCCCACTTCCCGTTTTATCGAACAACAGAATTATATTACGTTATCTTCACTGAATCTGTCGTATGAATTCAATTGGAAAGGGTTGGAACAATTGGGAATCGAACGTTTGAAATTATCGGCGATCGGAAACGATGTATTCCGGGTTTCTTCGGTGAAAATGGAACGGGGAATTAATTATCCGTTTGCCCGAACCTTCTCTTTGGCAGCTCAAATAACATTTTAAACAGTATGAGTATGAAAGCAAATCGAATTATAATAGCATTGGTGATGCTGATGGCAGGGATGTCGTCGTGTCAGGATTGGTTTGATGTATCTCCGAAAGCCGATGTCAAGGCAGAAGATATGTTTGAAGCGGAGAGTGGGTTCCGGGATATTTTGACCGGAGTATATGGGTTGATGATTCATGAAAACCTTTATGGAAGGCAGCTGACTTTCGGATATACGGATGTTTTGGCTCAGTATTATAATCAGATTACCACTCAGGAACACGAGTATATTAAAACAGTAGATTTTAAATACAATGAACCGGTAGATAAGGCTGTGATTGAAAAAATCTGGTCGACACAATATAAAGCGATCGCTAACCTGAACACACTATTGGCCTATATCGATAAAAAACAGGAGGTTTTCAGTTCGGATGCCATCTATCGGATTTATAAAGGAGAAGCTTTGGCTTTGCGTGCTTTCCTGCATTTCGATTTATTACGTTTGTACGGTCCTTCACCGGCAGTCGGGAAGGAGCATAAAGCTATTCCTTATATGGAGGAGTTTACCAATATCGCTTCCCGCCGGTTGACCGTAAATCAGGTATTGGAGAAGGTAGCCGCCGATTTGAATAAGGCACGTGAATTGATGCGTGAAGTAGATTCCTACGGCCCGAATTATGCGGATTTGGAAGAAACGTATGCGCAGGATAAACGCCTGAAAAACCGTCGTTTCCATTTGAATTATTATGCTGCGACAGCTTTGTTAGCCCGGGTACAGCTTTATGCAGGCAATACGACGGAGGCATTGGCGGCTGCCCGTGAAATTATCGGTACGGCCGAAACTCTTCCGGTAGCACCGTTCGAACTGGTAACCGAGGTTACTTCGGCCGATCGCTTATTCCAGAATGAACTTTTGTTCGGATTAGAAATGAAACAAATGAAGGTGGTGATCAGTGACTATTTCGGTGAAGCTGCCTCGAAAGCCAATTTAAATAACAATACACATATGCTGGCTTTTTCAGTTTCCGCTCAGAATAATTTGTTCGCCCCCCAAAATCCGGCCGATGACGATTACCGTTTAAAAATTTGGTTTAAGGAAACGAGTAGTAATGTGGCCAATATGTCGAATAAATTCGAAGGAGTGGAGATGATGCCTTTGATCCGGATTTCCGAGTTGTATTATATTGCTGCCGAATGTCTGGGAGGTAAGGAAGGCTTGGCCTACCTGAATAAAATCCGGGCTTACCGGGGATTGAAAGCATTGACAGACGATTCGACTCTGCAAAATGAAATTTATAAAGAGTATTGCAAGGAATTTCTGAATGAAGGCCAGATGTTTTACTATTATAAACGAAAATATTTGAGCCAGTTGGGTGTTTTCAAATCCAAAGCGATCGATCCCGAAGCGGTATACATGCTTCCGCTGCCTGTCGATGAACAAGATTATGGAAATAAAAACTAGGAGGTATAATTATGAAAAAGATATATTTACTGTGGATTCCGGTGTTGTGTTTGTTGTGGAGATGTAATGAAAACGATCATATGACCTGGAAATCGAAAGGAGGGGTCTATTTTGAAGATTATTCTCAAGAAGCCGATAGTTTGCAATATTCGTTTCGGATCACCGGTTTGGAACGGGATACACTCCAATTGACCGTAAAATTGCAAGGGGCCTTACTCGATCGGCCGATGAATTTCCGGGTGGTTACGGAAGAAGGATCGACCGCTCAGGCAGGGGTACATTATGAGGCTTTGAAAGACAATTATATTTTCCCGGCACATCAGCCGGCGACAGTGTTACCGGTTGTTATCCTGAAGAAAGGAGAAGAATTGGATCATAAAACCGTCTTGTTGAAATTGAGGTTAGAGACGACTACCGATCTGGATGTGGCTTTACCCGAAAAATGTTATGTCCGTCTTTTGGTGACCAATCAGTTGCTGAAACCGGCATACTGGGATGTATCGCCTCTGCCTATTTATTTCGGGGCTTATTCACAAGTCAAACACTTGAAATGCATCGAGATTATGGGACATGATTTCCCTTTGACACAAGGGGAATTGATGAATTATGGAGGGGTACAGGCTTATACCTATTGGATGCGGGCCGGACGGGCAGTGTGTAATTACTATGCTTCCCATATCGAATATGATGAAAAAGGTAATTTGATCACGACTTGGGAGCCTTTGTAAAATAGTATAATTATGAATAAACTGAACATGAAAACAATATATTATATCGGAATAACAATATTAGCGTTATGGCTGGGAAGCTGTGCCCAGGACGATACGGTAAATTCTTTTAAAGATTTGAATGAAGTGACTTTTAACGGTTTGAAGGAGAAATATTCCGTCATGCTCTATGATTATCTGAATATTCCTTTATCGTTAACGACAAGCCAGAACGATGATTCGCATTTGTCCTATGTTTGGTATTTAAGTACCGATACAACCCGGAAAGTGGCGGATACACTCAGTAAATCGAAAGACTTGAATGTTTTGATCGATCCTTCACATGCCGTACCCGGAGAAAATTATACGCTGACTTTGAAGGTTACGGATGAAACAACCGGGGTATATTACCGTCAGGAAATGAAATTGGAAGTAATGACACAATTTACGAAAGGAACGGTTCTTTTGTGTGAGGAAAACGGAGAGGCGGAATTGAATTTTTTAAATTCGGATCATTCTTTGATCGAGAATATTTATTCCCGGGCGAATGGTGGAAAACGGGTGGGCAGGAATCCGTTGCGGATATTTTCGGTTAATCCTTTGCCTGCTCAGCCTAGCCTGAAATTTGAAGCGATTATGTGCGAGGATGAAAATGGCGGAATGTTGGCCAGTCCGGTCTCTTTCGAGGGATTAAAACCGCTTCGGAAGGGATTCGCCGTTGATTTTGAAGAGACTGTTCTGAAGCCTGAACTCTATTTTAAAGGGATGCTTATAGATTATATCATTATTAACCGTCAGGTTTGCCGTAGAGCAGTCAATATGCTTCTGCCCGAATGGGAAACTCCGTTGGTGGCAACTCAGGGTGTTGGAAATTACGAAGTTGCCCCTTTTGTGATGGATGCGACAGGTGCTCCGATTTTTTATGACACGAAAAACAAAAGATTATTGTGGCACTATATGTGGAACTGGGGAGGATTACACCAATTGAGTAGTCCGGAGGCCGATATCTCGCAGTTCGATTGTGACCATATCGGTGAACATATGGAAATGTTGTGTTGTGGTAATCAATCCGAACAGGGGAATTATTGGATGTTGATGAAAGATACTTCGACCGGAAAACTTTACATTTATAAATACAAATTCGTCGATCAAAAGTTTACCTCTGTTTTACGTAAAGAGATCGGTGCCGGGATTGCCCCGCATCTTGCTGAGGCAATTGCTTTTGCTGCGAACGATGATTTCCCGGATGTGTTGATGTATGCAACCGGCAGTCGGATTTATTCGTTGTCTTTGAATTTATTCACTTCTTCATCTACTGAAGTTTTGGAAGCTCCTCAGGTCGATTTGACCTCGCGGAATATGGAAATTACCGGATTTAAGTTTGTAACGATCAGCCAGGAAACAGAAATGGCTGGTGAAACCCGTCAGTCTGCACAATTACGGATTTGTATACGGGATAATAATCAGACCGGTTTAAAAGGAGGGGTTATTTTCTATGAGGTGAGCTCACAAGGGGGAATCCATGCGGATTATTTGTTCGATAAGACCGGATTCTGTGATACGGTGGTCGATATCGATGAAAAGTATAGTTAATGTTAATAGGGATAGAGGTCCCGGAGAGACGTCAAGTGTCTTTTCGGGACTGACCGATCACCCGATTTGCTGATGGCTGATCGGCAAATTTTCGGTATTGATAAAATATTTCGGTCAGGGAATCGGTCGTGAGGATGGGATAGGCATCGATTGGCAGGACCTGCTGATTAGGTTTTAGGTGTAATAACGATTTATTTATGAGTAAATTATTTTTATTGGTGGTTACTATGAGTTGGAGTATAATTGCTTCAGCACAGGGAATCGATTTTTTTCACGGTAGCTACGAGGAAGCCTTGAAAAAAGCCCGATCCGAGAATAAGGGAATTTTTGTAGATGTGTATACTTCCTGGTGTGGACCTTGTAAAAAGATGGCCAGGGAGGTTTTCACCCAGGCCGGGGTCGGTGATTATTTCAATACGCATTTTGTTTGTCTGAAACTGGATGCAGAAAAAGATAAGGAGCATCCCTTTTTTCAGCATTTTAAGGCGACAGCTTTTCCTGCTTTTTTTTGGCTGAACGGCGAAGGTGAAATTTGGGATATGCATGTCGGATATGCCGAACCTCAGGAGTTTTTGAAGTTGGCTGCTGCTGCCGCACAATCGGACTTGAATAAGCAGTTGGACGAAGGACGTCGACGCTGGGAAAGCGGAGAACGTACTCCTGACCTGATCCGTGATTATGTGTTGGGGGTATTGAGTAAAGTGGAACCCGATCGGGTTGAACCGATGATGTGGGAATATTTGGAAGGTTTATCGTCCGAACTATTGGAAACAGAAGAAAATTACCGTTTTTTAAAACGTTTTATGCAGAGAGCGGAAGACAATCTGGCTTTTCGTACTTTGTTGAATAAGGCAGAAATTTATCAAAAATACGAAAAGGGATATGATTTCTGGATCAATATGTATCGGATGGTAGTACGTTGTGGAATCGTTCAGCGCGAAGAACCGGAGGCGTATCAGGCTTATCTTCGGTTTTTGAAAGAACTGAACCTGCCTTTGGCCGGGATGTATCTCGAAATATTGAATATGGAATATACTTTGTTTGAAAAAGATTTTCAAAAAGGTATTCCGGAAGCGATGAAACTGATCGGAAAATATAAGGAAAAACATCCTTATCTGGCCGGTCAATTTTTTTATACGTTGATTATTGCCGGTTTCTTTCAGGAAGAACAAGTCGGTATGGAACTGGCTGACCAGGTCGTCGATATGGCCTATCAGGCATTGAAAACTATACCTTCGAAAGAAAATTTATTGTATCTGTCTGTGGCATATGCCCGGAAAGGAGATTATAAAAAGGCATTCGAACTGATGGCCGGTGAACCTTTCTTTCCGTCACCTGTACTTTCGAATGCATTGTATAAATACCTGAATTTACCCGTATTCCACCGGGATTATATAAAATAAATTTAAAACAGTAACAACGGTAATAACCGCTTTATCCGTTGTTACTGTTTTATCCATTTCAACCGGTCGGACCATTATTTGATTACCAGCATATCCTTCATCTTTTCTTTGGGAATGGAAATGATGGTGTGGCCACAAGAGTAAGGACCGAGGATATATTGGGCATAAGTAAAATCGACCGTGTGGAGGGTAAGGTTGATGCAGGTGACATTATCCACTGTCGGAGCTTCGAAAGTGAAGCATTTGTCCGGATCTTTCAGATTAGCCTTTAAAAGGGCATTGATATCTGCTGCTTTGTCTAGGTTGAGGATATCTTTATTGGTTAAGAATTTCTGTGTCTTCACATCGTAATTTATAGCATAAAAATTGGTCATCCCATGGGCTCCTCCCAGCATTTCGTACGATAATACCCGGACACTGATGTAATTTTGGTCTGCCAGGAACACCGAATCTTCAATGATCAGTTCGTAGGGAGCTACTTGCTTGAAACCTGCAGAATCTAAACGGGCAATGTTCTCTTTAGCTTGTTCGATAAAGGCTGCATGAATACCGTTGATCAGCCCGTTGACCTCGTCGTTGAATTTGACACAGCTTTTTTCAGTTTCAGCATCTGTAGTCGAGAAGGCAGGACGGTCGATTTTGATGTCCCATTGTCCGGTCTTGTCGGTCAGATGGATTTGTTTAACATCCAGCTTAATCTCTTTTTTACAAGCCCCTAAAGCAAGGACTGCAAATACCAGGGTAAAAAGTTTTGTTTTCATCATTCTGTTTTTTGAAAATTAAAATTGCAATTTACGGTATATCGTAAATCGAATTTGCAAAGTTAACTTTTAACAGATGATTTCCTATTTTTTTATAAAAAATATAATCGAAAAATTCAAAACCCGATATGCCGGCGAAAATTGGATCAAATCACTTTTTTCTTCGGAGTCGTGGCAATAAAATCTTTGAGATAAAACGGTTCGAAGTAGGCGACATCGACAAATTCTTGCCGGCCGAACAGCTCCTCTGCAAGGGGGATCATGTGCCGGGCAGAGGTTTCTACTTGTCCCATGAAATGAGCATTAGGAGCGGTAAGGAGCATCCTGACTTTGTCGCTGCCATTTCCGAAAAAATAAATTTTATGTCCGGCCAATAAATCGGCAAACGAATTTTCGTCGACGATTTCTGCTTTGGTATCGATGACCTTTTGGTTGTTACGGTCGAAAAAAGCGGTATAGACTTCCATCCGGCGGGCGTCGATCATCGGGCAATACAGCGCTTCTTCCCGTATCCGTTCCGATACCGATAAGGCCAGTGCTTGTAAGGTCGGTACGGCGATCAGAGGTTTACCTGCTCCGAAACATACTCCTTTCGCCATAGATACTCCGATGCGTAATCCGGTATACGACCCCGGGCCCATACTGATCGCAACGGCATCCAGACAATGGGCATCCATGTGATTGTCTTTTAGGATTTCGTCGATGTAGGTGCCTAATAAAACCGAGTGGTTCAATCCCTCGTTATTTTCTTTCAAGGCAATCATTTTTCCGTCCCGGGCTAAGGCTACCGAGCAGACAGAAGTAGAGGTATCTATATTTAAAATCAAAGCCATAATTAAAGTCGAATGTTTAAAGTCAAGAGCTAAAGATTATTTCCGGATAATTTGAATCTCCCCGCCCATTCCCAGTTTGATAATACTCGAGGGAGCTGCCGGGTTATGATCGTTGCGGCGATAATCTACGATATAGTCTACTGCATTTTTGATCTCCTCACTGATTTCCCCGAAAAAATGAGGGGAGGGTTCGCCGCTGATATTGGCCGAAGTCGAAACGATGGGTTTATTATAACGGAAAATTAAAGATCGGGTAAATTCTTCCCGCGTAATCCGGATACCGATCGTACCGTCTTCTGCGATCAGATTGGGTGCCAAACGTTTAGCACCCGGATAGATGATAGTTGTCGGTTTGTCGGCCACTTCGATCAAATCGAGGGCTATATCCGGGACGTCGGCATAGGAAGCTATTTTCCCTGCATCGTCCAACAATACAAGCATCGATTTGTTGTCGGCCCGTTTTTTGATGTCATAAATCCGTTTGACAGCTTCCGGATTAGTGGCGTCACAACCCAATCCCCAGATCGTATCGGTCGGATAAAGAATTACACCTCCGTTTTTCAGGATTCCCAGCGTTTTCCGGATTTCCTCTTTGAGTTTATCGTTCATATAATATAGATTTCAAAGGGCGAAAATACGAAGTTTTTCTTTACCTTAATCACCTTTTGGCTTTTTGTTTTATGATTTACGATGATAACCTTGCACACTTGATATGGCAGAGAAAATCGTAAATCATAAATCATTAGACATTCCGGTTTAGACCAGATGGCCGATGAGTTCTTCCCGTTCGCCATATAACAGGTCGGCCATCGGGATCTCGATCAGCGTATAACATCCGGGTTGTTGCCGCATCGAAGCCCGGGCTGAAGATACCATAATTTGAGCGGTCAGGGCCGGATTATTGATCCGCATGTTAAACTCGAACCATTGGTTTTGTGTTTTTCCCGACACGCCTTTCCGGGTAAGGTTGACGCCATGGCCCATATCCAGTAAGTCGTCTACTTTTTCAACCTGCAAGACATAGGTCTCATCATTTATGAAATAAGGATCGTTTTTGATCTGCTGTGCAACTTCACCGAAGAGATATCCTTCCTGAAGTTCGATATATACCATTCTGCGGTGAATCCCGGTTCCCGTGGGGATAGTCATAGACAGGGCGGCCTTTACTCCCTCGATCGCTTTGACGGCTACCGTATGGCCCATACTCATGCCGGGGCCGAAGTTTGTATAAGTCAAACCTTTCGGAGCACAGGCTTCCAACGACATAATGGAAACAGCCTGATGTTTACGGGCTACCTCTCCCAAAGTGCGGTGTAAGTCGACAGTTTGAGTGTGTATGTCGAAACTGTCTACCGTATTGATACCTAGCCGGAGGGCTTCGGTTGCATAGTGTTCCACACTGCGGGTCGGGGTACATAAAATAGCTACCTGAACCCCTTCCAAATCCTGCAGACGGCTTACTACTTTGTAGTTGTGCAGTTCTTCCGGAACCTCGGCGGCATTCCGGCGTACAATACCCACGATCTCGAAATCGGGAGCAACCTGGAGTGCTTCTACTACATATCTCCCGATATTGCCGTATCCGATAACGATTTTCTCCATATATTTCTAATCTTAATAATCTGAATCTGTTTTATATCTCTTATACCGGCACGTCGAATTCCCGTAATGCACTGTTCAACGAGGTTTTCAGGTCGGTAGATGCTTTTCTTTTTCCGATGATCAGCGCACAAGGCACTTCGTATTCGCCGGCAGGAAATTGTTTTTTTCGGGAACCGGGGATCACGACGGACCGGGCCGGCACATAACCCTGGTATTCTATCGGTTCATTTCCCGTGACGTCGATGATCCTGGTCGAGGCGGTGATTACCGTATTCGCACCCAGCACGACTTCTTCTTCCAGATGGGCACCTTCCACAATAATACAACGCGAACCGATGAAGCAGTTGTCCTCGATAATTACCGGTGCTGCTTGTACCGGTTCCAATACTCCTCCGATCCCGACTCCTCCGCTAAGATGTACATTTTTCCCGATCTGGGCACACGAACCGACAGTCGCCCAGGTGTCTACCATCGTTCCCGAATCGACATAAGCACCGATATTGACATAGGAAGGCATCATCACCACTCCCGGGGCGACATAGGCTCCATAGCGGGCGGCAGCCGGAGGAACTACCCGTACTCCTAATTCTGCATAATCTTGTTTGAGCCGGATCTTATCGTGATACTCGAATGGTCCCGTGGTCATGGTCGACATGGGTTGGGTTGGAAAATATAAGATAACCGCTTTTTTTACCCATTCGTTCACTTGCCAACCTTCGTCGGTTGGAGTAGCCGTGCGCAATTTCCCTTTGTCCAGTAACCCGATTACCTGATCGATAGCCGACCGGGTCTCTTCTTTCTTCAATAATTCCCGGTTCTCCCAGGCTGCTTCAATGATTTTTCTGATTGCTGTATACATTTCTAACTCGTTTTTTGTCGGACGAAAGTGCCTATGCCCAGGATGTCTCTGGAATTGCAAATTTCGCAATAATTTGTTGTACGACAAAAACTGTTCCCCGGATTGTTAATCGTCTAACCGATTTTTCCCGCGATGTGTAGAATAAAACATAGATCAATAAAAAAATATATATACCTTTGTTCCCTCACCGTATGCGTGTCGTAAAAGTTTAATTATTTAATGTGCTATGCTGAAAAAGATTCCTCATACTTATACGATTATTTTTTCGATTATTCTGCTTTGTGCCGTCTTGTCCTGGATTATTCCGGCGGGAGAGTATAGTCGCCATACCGTCGAGGTCAACGGAACGACCCGGTCGGTGATTGTCGATAATTCTTATCATGCGGTGGAATCGGCACCACAGACCTGGCAGGTATTTTCTTCTTTGTTGCAAGGATTTGAGAAGCAGGCCGGAATCATAGCCTTTTTACTGATTATCGGCGGGGCTTTTCAGATTATGAACAATAGCCGGGCGATCGATGTCGGGATTTTTTCTTTTTTGCGTTTTACGCAGGGATTGGAACGGCATCGTTTTATGAAGCGGATCGGGGTGAACAATCTGGTGATCGCTATGATTATCTTCTTGTTCAGTATGTTCGGGGCTGTTTTCGGTATGAGCGAAGAAACGCTGGCTTTTGTGATTATCATTGTACCTTTGGCTATTTCGATGGGGTATGATTCGATTACCGGATTGTGTATGGTCTATGTTGCGGCCCACGTGGGATTTGCCGGAGCGATCCTGAATCCGTTTACCATCGGTATCGCTCAGGGACTTTCCGGTTTACCTTTGTTTTCCGGTTTTGAATACCGCTTGTTTTGCTGGTTTTTGCTCACCGTGATTTTAGTTGCCTGTGTGTTGATCTATGCGGCCCGGGTGAAACGCAATCCGACCCTTTCCCCGATGTATCGGGCCGACGAATATTGGCGGAATCGCCGTACCGAAAGTGGCGAAGAGGTTGCTTATACGATCCCGGTGGCTTCTTATATCGTGTATGGATTGATTCTCGTGTCTCTGATTATTTTTGCTGTCGTTTATCCGGTTACTACTTTTAGTTTGGGGAATGCTTCGGTCACTTTTTATGCTGTACCGGTCGGTACGGTTTTGTTCGCTTTGTTCGGATGGTTGGGGCTACGGAAATCTTTCCATTTTTTTATCCTTTCTATCCTGGCTTTTACGGTCATTTTTCTGGTGATCGGAGTGATGGGGCATGGTTGGTATCTGCCCGAAATTTCGGCGATTTTTCTGGCGATGGGAGTGTTGACGGGGTATGCTGCGGGCAAAGATACCGACAGCATCATCAAATTGTTTCTCGAAGGAGCCAAAG
>OBJF01002252.1_pt1 | contig 14430 bp, 6 predicted proteins | sample 1519091 | NCBI WGS metagenome assembly OBJF01 (sample SAMEA2452124, study PRJEB22498) | human gut metagenome | biome: human feces; feature: human gut; material: feces | place: Australia | collected 2012
CGTCATATCAGTAGGTAACCTTGCCGTAGGAGGAACAGGCAAAACGCCTCACATCGAATACTTGATCGAATTACTCGGTCATAAATATCATATTGCCGTACTCAGCAGAGGATACAAACGGAAAAGTAGAGGATTCATATTGGCCGATGACAAGTCTACCGCCCGTGAAATAGGAGACGAACCTTACCAGATAAAAAGAAAATACCCCAATATAACCGTCGCGGTAGATGCCAATCGCCGTCGAGGTATCAAACAATTAAAAAAACAAATACCCGACATCGATGTGATTCTACTCGACGATGCTTTCCAACATCGCTATGTTACGCCGTTGTCCTCGATAGTACTGACCGACTACAATAGAGCTTTACATCTCGACAAACTATTACCGGCGGGACGGTTACGTGAATCTCGACACGAATTGTCGAGAGCCAATATGGTCATCGTAACCAAGTGTCCAATAGACATGAAACCTATTGAATATAATATTATATCTCGTTGGTTACACCTGTTTCCCTACCAAAATCTATATTTTTCGACTCTTTCTTACGGTCATCTGCAAGCAGTATTCCCCGATACTGCCATAGGAGAAATATCGCTGAAAGATATATCGAAAAAAGACGGATTGATGGTAGTAACCGGAATCGCCAACCCGGCTCCCATGCTGCAATACATCTCTCATTTTCACGACCTGCGAGAAAAGTTACTTTATCCCGATCATCATAACTTTACTTCGAACGATCTGAACGATATAACGACACGGTTTTTGGCCTTGAAAGGAGAGAAAAAATACATCATCACCACAGAAAAAGATGCAGCGAGACTACGATCGGTCCCATTCGATGACGCAATAAAAAAAGCGCTCTATTTTCTTCCGATACATGTTCGTTTCATGCAACATACCGGAACATCATTCGATGAAAAAATTTCAGACATAATCTATAAGAACCGCAGATCGAAACAAGTAAAAAAATAACTTCGAAGCTGTATCGAGTTTTTTATGTCAGATTAAGATCATCGCACAAAATATCTATCTACAAAAATTAAAACAGCTTCTTAAAACTCCACGGTAATTCCCAATGTCGGCAAAATCACTCCGCTTTGTTGGGCGATGTATTTCATGCGATACCGTTCTGTCCCGTCATTATCCACATATTTTTCTCCCGTGCTTATCAATACCGGAGGATTATCGTATTTAAAATTCAGCACATTCTGTAAATCTACATAAAATCCCAACATCACACCTTTGAAATAAAACGACTTATCTACTCTGATATCAGCCTCATAGAAAGTCTTCAAACGTCCCGTATTATACCGGTCATAATCATAATAAGGTCTAGCCGTGGCATCCCACGCCGGAACAAGAGACGAAGTATACTCATCATAAGGAGTATATGGAGCCCCTCCCATCAACCTGAATTTCAATCCTATATCCCAATTTTTAGGTAACTTATACGTCCCGGACAAAGTAAAAAGATGACGATAATCCCATGCCGACGGTATATAAATCCCGGTTGCCGGATCCTCGAACTGACTACGATACCATGTATAAGAAGCCAATGCCGTAAACCGTCCCATACCAAACCAACGGAGCATCACTTCCAAACCATAGGCTCTGCCTCGTGCAGTCGAACTTGCCGCCTCATTACCCGACACACCATAGTCCGTCCCCTTACAAGCCAATGGAATACTATCCCTTAGAGACAACGGTGAATGAGTATATTTTTTATAAAACCCTTCAACCGTCAAACGTGCCCACTTGTTGATATAATACTCCACTCCAACAACAGCTTGGTCGGAACAAACATATTTCAATCTCGATTTATTTATCAAAACATTATCCTCTTGATACCCCATTGTCGTATATGCCGGTAGCTGATAAAACCGGCCTATGCTACCATTCAAAAAGAAATTCCCTATCACATTATACGAAAGCGACAATCGGGGAGAAAATTGCTTGAAAGGATTATCCGTCAAAGAAGAATAATTACAAGCATCGAGACGAAATCCAAATGAAGCCGAAAAACGATCGTCGGCCGATTTATATCCAGAAGTTACGAAGATACCCCATTTAAACAGACCCAAATCCGTTTTATATCTTATTTCCTTAGGGATATCGGTAAATGCACGTTGAAACGTATTATTCCTATAAACAGCATAATCGACATTAAATCCAGCGGTCAAATCAAACAGCCCCACCAATGACCTGTTCTCGAACCTCAAATGATTTTCAATCTCGTCCGATTTAAGCCTCAAAGTCAGATTATCGGTAGAAGATTCATCATTATCCCTATACTTAATATTACTGTTATTCATAAAACTACGGCTCAACACGACCGTCTGTGTATGATTGCCCGAATAATGCTTATAGACTGCACCCAGAGTATAGGTATTCTGTTTAATGGTAGGCAAATAGTTCAACAGATATTGTTTCGATTCATCTTCGGGATCCGTTTCCGTGTTCAACTTCATATCGTCTATCGCGCCCAATCCCAAAACCGTAAGCTCATGTTCCTGTGAAAAACGGGTCTTTACCTTGAACTGAGCGTCGGTATAACGGGGCAAAAACGGCATATCGAGCAAGGAAAACAGTAGTTGCAAATAAGACTGCCTTACTGAAACGATATAAGTCGTCTTATTCCCAATATGTCCTTTCGAGGTCAAAGCCAACTCCGAAGCTCCGACGGTTCCTTTAAAAGTATATTTATCGGGAGTACCGTCGAGAAGTTTAAAATCGAATACAGAACTTAAAGCATTTCCTCGACTTACAGGAAAAGCCCCCGTATAGAAATTGACCTCACGGATAAGATCGGCATCGATAATCCCAACTGGCCCCCCCGATGCACCTTGTGTGCTGAAATGGTTGATATTAGGTATCTCTACCCCGTCTAAGAAAAACTTATTTTCCGAAGGACCTCCACCCCTTATCATCAAATCATTCCTGTACCCGTTTCCCACAGCCGAAGCCACACCGGGAAAAGAATTTACGACTTTCGAAATATCCCGGTTTGCGCCCGGACTTTTTTCTATCTCCTGCACACCGATAACCCTCATAGCGATAGGACTCTCTATCGAACTTCTAAACGGAGCGGCCACAACACTTACCTCGCTTAAAGCCACCTGCGATTCTTCCAACGCTATATCGAGCGTATAATCATAAGACGATATACGAAACTCAGGAGAGACATAAGTTTTATATCCGACAGAAGAAACCTGTATGCGGTACATTCCCGGAGATAAATTTCCAATGAAATAATTACCCAAAGAATCGGTCATCGTCCCCATCGGAGTATTCCAAATACCCACACTGACAAAGGGCAATCCCTCACCCGTTGCATGAGACGTCACCACTCCTTTTACAGAATACGTTTGAGCTCCATAAGCCGAAATAAATACAAAAAAGAGAAAAACAAAAAGTGTATGTAACCGCAACATAAACAATCCTTTTTTAAGAGTACAAAGATAAATATATTTTTGTTCTCGATTCAAAAAAGAAAATAACCGATTACGTACGTTCAAAAAATTATCCGTATAAATAAAAAACAATAGTACCATGAAAAATTTATCAAATTTCAATCTACTGATTATCATTTTATTATTCTCGTCTTGCCAACAACAGCCCTTTACAGGAACAGTCCACATAATCCCCTACCCCAACCAAATCGCCATCGGAACTCAATATAGGCCGATAGGGAAAAACTTATCGATTTACCTATCTCCCGAAAGTGGAATGGACAAAGATTATATCGAAGACCTCTTGTCCGATACCGGTGTCAAATGTAAGTTTACTAATTTTAAATGGATAGCCGATTTAACGTTCGACATAGAACCCGATACAATCGGCCTAGAAGGCTATCGGCTCGTATCCAACGACTATGGAACAAAAATTACGGCCTCCGATACAAAAGGTCTATTCTATGGATTACAGACATTCAGACAACTAATAACATCTCAAAACAATACGCTTGTTATTCCGTTCGTCGAAATAGCCGATAGCCCTAAATTTCTCTGGCGGGCTCTCATGCTGGACGAAGGCCGTTATTTCAAAGGAAAAGAAGAAGTTAAAAAGCTATTGGACGAAATGGCTCGTCTCAAAAAGAATACGTTTCATTGGCATTTGACCGACGATCAAGGGTGGCGAATCGAGATAAAAAAATATCCGTTACTGACCAAAATCGGAGGGAAACGAGATTCTACCCAAATAGGGAATTGGAACAGTAACATTTACGATGGAAAAGTACACGAGGGATTTTATACACAAGAAGAAATCAAAGAAATAATAGACTATGCAGCCAAGCGACAAATAACTATCGTTCCCGAAATCGAAATGCCGGGGCATGCTTCTGCGGCTATTGCAGCTTATCCCCAGTTAGGAACAGAAAAACAATCTATCAAGGTTCCTACACGCTTCGGAGTACAATACCATGCTTATAACGTCGCCGATCCCAAAGTCATACAATTTATAAAAGATGTTTTAGACGAAGTATGTAACCTTTTCCCCTCGGAAACAATTCACATCGGAGGAGACGAAGTCAAATACGACCAATGGAAAAAATCGGCACAGGTACGTAATTTCATGAAAGAACAGAATATAAAAACACCTGCCGATCTCCAAATATGGTTCACAAATACCATTTCCCATTACCTGGAAAACAAAAAAAAGCACATGATGGGCTGGAATGAAATTACCGGAGTTAAAATACACGATTACACCGATTTTGAGGATGCAGCCTCCGGAGCATCGCTTGCAGAAGGAACCATCGTACATTTTTGGAGAGGAGACCCTTCTTTGATCAAACAAACAGTTAAAAAAGGATACCAAGTGGTTAACTCCTATCACGAATATACCTACCTCGATTATGACACGGCATACACTTCTCTCGAAAAAGCATACCATTTCGATCCTTTGGCGGGTATCACCGGAAAAGAAACGGATTTAATTATCGGAATAGGAGCCCAAATGTGGGGAGAATGGATACCTACCCCTTCGGACATGTACCGTAAATTATATCCTCGTATAGCGGCTTTTGCCGAATGTGGCTGGACCTCACCTTCAAATAAATCATGGAAACGTTTTAATCAAGCGGCCTACAAAGAAAATCTCCGTTGGAAACAATTATACCAATAAATATTAATATTTATTCTAAAAAATCTACATAGGTAATTATTGATTTATCTATGTAGATTTTTAGAATTATAAAACTTCATTCTTTTCATTCCTTAAATATTGTTTTTCTATCATTTTTTACCGTAATTTGATGCCGATAAAACAAGCTGCTCCTCGACAGCATCACTTTATGCAAATCACCAGTCAACAAATAGAAGAGATACGTGCAGGCAAAATCAAAACATTCGAGATTTTGTTCAACGCATATTATCCTCGGGTTAAAAGCTTTGCATTCGGTATGATAAAAGATCAATACGAAGCCGAGGAAATAGCACAAAATGTATTCTTAAAGTTGTGGTCCAATCGGGAAAAACTCTCGTCCGACAACACTTTGAGCAGTTACATATTCACCATCGTACAAAATGAAGTTTACGACTTTTTTCGAGAAAAACACTATTCGCTCGGATACCAAGAAAAAATGTTGTCTACTCCACAAAATTTACAGTACGAAATCGATTCGGAATATAACATCAAAGAAATAAAATCCATTGTCAATCGTACGTTGCAAAACATGCCTCCGCAACGAAGGACAATATACCAAATGAGCCGAGAACAATTCTTAAGCAATGACGAAATCGCCAAAACCCTCGGTTTATCCAAACGTACGGTAGAAAAACACATCAGCCTCGCATTGGCTACCATTAAAAAAAATTTAGGAGACTTCCTTTTCTGGCTGTTTATATTCTTTATTAAATAAATAGCTGTTATCTCCTATCGTCATTTTCTTTCCGATAAAGATTTATATTAAAATTTTTTCACGGTCGTTACGTGTGTAATTTCCTTCAATCGTATAATATTATATAAGATAAAATTATGCAGAATCCAACTCCAACCAGACAAGAACTATCCAGTTATTTTTTCGACCGGTGCACGCCCGAAATAAGCAATAAGGTCGAACGTTGGTTTTTCAAGAACGGTAACAGTCAAGAAGCCAAAAAGTTATTATTCTCCTTATGGGAAGAATTGGAAGATACTACATCATCTACTTCTCCCGAAGAGATACAAGCCGCTTTCGAGCAATTCAAAGCCCGACTACTGAGCTCCGCACCCCAAGAAAACAAGTCTAAAAAACCAAACTTGTTTCTCTGGATACAACGTATTGCGGCAATCCTCATTCTCCCTCTGATTATATTTTCGGGGTACTTATTCTATCAACACCAAAAAGAAGAAAACATAGTGTGGATAGAAAAAAGTGCCGGATATGGCGACATCAAACATATCACTTTGCCCGATAACACCACTGTATGGTTGAATGCCGGCAGCACTATTATTTACCCCGAAGAGTTCATCGGCCGTTTCCGGCAAATATTCTTTACGGGAGAAGGTCATTTTTCTGTGGCAAAAAATAAAGAAAAACCATTCATCATTAAATCGAACGAAAGCAGTATAGAAGTTTTAGGAACCCAATTCAATTTAAAATCGTACAGCAACGACAACAGAATAGAAGTAGCCCTTCTCGATGGATCGGTAGCGTTCTGTTATCCGAGTACGACAGACCAAGAAATGAAATGTATCCTCTCTCCGGGCGAGCAAGTTTATTACAATCGCACAACCCACAATCTGGAAAAGAAAAATTTTATCCTATCCGACTATTCTTCATGGAAAGATGGAAAATACTATTTCAAAAACGAAACATTGGAAAATATTGCCAAACAGTTAGAGCGGAATTTCGATGTCAACATAATTATCAAAAACGATTCACTCAAACAAATTCCTTATCACATGGCATTTGTCAACAACGAAACTTTAGATGACATTCTATCGGCCATGAATTTAGACGGATATTTAACAATCAAACGAGATGGTAAAATCATAGAAATTTATTGACAATCAAACTAATTTATCATGAAAAGGCACAAAATTCATCACTCCGCCGACATTGTCGGGAGATGCAAGAAAGGCATAATCCCATTTTTATTATGCTTCGTCTTTATGGGATACGGACAAAACATATCTGTCAACTTCCCGAATATAACAGTAGAAAGAGCTTTGGAAATTCTTCGGAATCAAGAAGGGTATTCTTTCTCTGTCAAAACAAATGATGTAAACTTACGACAAAAAGTCAATGCCGATTTGCAAAACCAACCTATCGAAAAGGTCTTGGAAACCATATTCCAAAACCAACCGGTTTCTTTCGAAATAGAAGGTAAAATGGTAAGAATCATTAAAGCCCCTGAAAAAGATTCGAAACAGATAGGAAGCACAGCCGAAAGCAAAAAAATCTCCGGTAGAGTAACCGATAAACAAGGTGAACCGCTCATCGGGGTAAGTATCATTGCAAAAGGAGCCAACAAAGGCACGATAACCAATATAGACGGGTATTATTCTTTAACTGTACCCGACAAATCGGTTATACAATTCTCTTATGTAGGCTACGATACCCAAGAACTAAAATTAGGAAAAGGGAATATATTGAACGCCACCCTACAAGAAAAGATAAATGACCTCGACGAAGTGGTCGTTATCGGATATGGCAGTATGAAAAAAAGCGACCTGACAGGAGCTGTTACCACGGTAAAAACCGAAGACCTTCCGATGGCAGCCAACACATCGATCTCTCACATGTTATCGGGAAAAGCCGCCGGGATAACATCAGTTCAAAACAGCGCACAACCGGGTGGCGGCGTCACTCTACGTATACGAGGCGAAGCATCTACCGGAGCCGGAAACGAACCTTTATACATCATCGACGGATTTCCAGTAGGAGGATCCCAAGTCGAACCGGCAGCAGACAACAGATATAGCGATTTCGGGTCTCGTAATCCTCTGAACTCTATCAACCCCAACGACATCGAATCCATAGAGATTCTAAAAGATGCTTCTTCCACGGCTATTTACGGAGCAAGAGCTGCGAACGGTGTTATCATCATTACGACTAAAAAGGGACGCGAGGGAAAACCCGTTGTCAATTACAGCGCAAACTATGGCGTCCAACAAATTGCCAACAAGACGGAAATGATGACAGCCGAAGAATTCATGACCGAAGCCAACAAATTCGCCAAAGAGCAATGGCTCTATAACAACAGAGTATATCCATACGGAAATACGAACCCATCGTCGATAAAAGACCCCATCGTCTATCCTTATGACGCAAAAGATATAAAAAATGCGGGGAAAGGAACCGACTGGTATGACTTAATTACCAGAGAAGGTATGATTCACCAACACAATTTATCGGTATCTGGCGGAACTTCCAACCTGAAATACATGGCATCATTCAACTTCTTCGATCAAAACGGAGTTGTTAGAAACAGCGACTTCACCCGCTATACCGGACGCCTGAACATCGAACATCAAATAAATAAAATATTCAAATACGGAATCAATGCGACTCAAAGTTACATCAAGTCCTCGAATGTTCCATTGGGAACAGAAGACTTCGAAAACTCAGGATTGATAAACTCGGCTATGTCGTACGACCCGACGACTCCTGTCAGAGACAAAAACGGGGATTATGCACAAAGCGATCGAATGACTACTGTACCCAATCCTGTTTCCATGCTCGAAATAGATGACTATACACAAACTAAAAGATTATTGGTGAACGCTTTTCTTCAAGCAGAAATTATAAAAGGATTGGTTGCAAAAATCAATATAGGATTCGATGACCAAAACGGTGTAAGAAATTCCTACATACCCACTACTACATTATACGGTAAGCAAGAAGGAGGAAAAGCCAGCAAAAGTATGGCACAGCAATTCGACCGCTTGTTAGAAGCAACCGTAAACTATAATTTCAATATTGCAAAAGCGCACAAGTTCAATATTTTAGCAGGATATTCCTATCAAGATTTCAACAATGAAGGATTCTCTGCCGCCAATTCACAATTTTTCACCGATATATTCAAATACAACTCACTGGCTTCCGGAGAAGCAGCCCGCCCCACGGTAGCTTCCAACAAGTCAAAAACTATGTTCATCTCCTACTTCGGTCGAATAAATTATAACTTGTTCGATAAATATCTTTTCACTCTCACTGCTCGTGTCGATGGCTCAAACCGATTCGGTGAAAACAATCGATACGGAATATTCCCGTCGGGAGCATTTGCATGGCGTATCAAACAGGAAGACTTTTTAAAAGACGTCGACTTCCTCTCCGACTTAAAAATGAGAATAAGTTTAGGTCAGACGGGTAACAGTGAAATCGGGAATAACGCCTTTGAATACTATACGGCAGCATGGCAACAATATGTGTTTGGCAATTCGATTAACACCGGAACGGCAAAATCGCAAATCGCCAACCCAGATTTAAAATGGGAAACAACAACCGAATTTAACTTTGGTTTGGATTTCGGATTCTTCAACCAACGGTTAAGTGGTACATTCGAATATTTTAAAAAAGAAGTGAAAGACCTTTTGGGTTACCGCTCGCTAAAATCATTCATGGAAGTATCTACGGTAGCCGCCAACATCGGAAAAACTCAAAGTACCGGTATAGAAATCTCCTTGAAAAGCCGAAATTTTACAGGAGAATTCAAATGGGACACTGAACTTAATTTCACCCGATATGTAGACCGTTGGAAAGAGCGTAATCCCGAAGACGAACTAAGCCCTTGGCAAAAAGCGAATGATCCCATTCGAGCTCACTACGGATACCTATCCGACGGAGTTCTGGGTATAGACGAGACACCTCCCGCTTCCATGCCCAACCTGCTGCCCGGTGAATATAAAATAAAAGACATAAACGGTTATCTCCGAGACGACTTCGGGAACCTTATACCCGATGAAAACGGAAACGTTCAATACACAGATGCCCCGGACGGGATTATCGATGAAGCGGATATCGTATTATTGGGAACATACGATCCGGGCTTCTCAATCGGATTTGGAAATACATTCGAATACAAAGGCTTCGATCTGAATATATTCTTTTACGGCATGTTCGACCGAATCGTCAACAACGCCACGCGTGGAAAATTCTCCATTCCCAATATTCGTTTTATTCTAAACGGACAAAACATGATGAAAGAAATATCCGAACGTTGGTCTAGTGAAAACCCACACAGCAAATATCCGTCTGGATTCGTAAGCCAATACCCGCAGCCATCTGATTATCTGTGGGAAGATGCTTGGTTCATACGTTGTAAAAATATCACTCTGGGTTATACACTTCCTCAAAAATGGATACGGAAAGTATTTTCCAGAGCCCGGATTTTTGCAGATGTTTCAAATCCCTTCGTAATTACACCTTACTCTGGCAATGACCCGGAAACCGATTTCAAAGCCGGTTACCCCAATCAACGTACCTATTCTTTTGGAGTGGACATAACCTTTTAATCCTATATGAATTATGAAAACTAAAAATATATTTTTCTCCTCGCTGTTTCTCATAGCAGCATATTCGTGCTCTTTGGAAAACGAAACTTATGATCAACTTGGCTCCGATAACGTGATGACTACCGAAAACGATGTCAAAGCCGCTGTCACCGGGATATACCACGAACTACGTGGCGGAGGCTGGGATCGCTATAATTGTGCATGGGGTTCTCTACTAACTATGCAAATCGGTTGTACCGATGAATGTGACTGCAACTGGGTATGGGACAAACAACTCGATTTTCTGTGGACTGCCGAAACAACCGATTTAGGACAATTTTATACCGGACTAGTTCCCGCTGTTACCAAAGCAACCTCTCTGCTGGAACGCATGCGAAAAATATCTATATCCGCTCCAATAAAACGCAGATATATGGCCGAAGTCCGATGTCTCAGAGCTATGTGGGCATATGATCTATATGATCTCTACGGAACAGTACCATTAATTACCGATCCAGATATAGCCCTCGATCCTCAAAAAGCCCAATCTTATATGCCAGAACGGCCCTCGATAGAATGGTATGTCAACTTCATAGATACTGAATTAAAAGAAGCAGAAGAAAATTTGAAACCGGCCAGTCTGCTCGCGGCAAGCGAATATGGGAGAATGACCAAAGGTATCGCTCAAATGTATATGTTGAAACTCTATATGCATGAAGCCGGTCAAGAACGCCACTATCGAAACGACGAAGGCAAAGCCATGATGTGGTGGAATCGAGTAGATTCGATTACCGAAGTCATGATAAAAGACGGAGAATACTCCCTGCAAAAAGATTACATGTCGATATGGTCTCCTTCGAATCAAAGGAACAGCGAAGTAATTTTCCCGATACCCAATTTCCCCGAAGGTGGTTTAGGGAACTGTTTCCTCGCACATGCATTACCCGCCGATTATGTATCGCAAAACGGAATAGCATTGACTAAATGGGGAGGTTTCCTTGTTCCCTGGGATTTTTACGACACCTATGATCCCAAAGACAAACGGAGAAATGCTTTGTTGGCGACCTATTGGAATGGGAAAAAGATGGTCGACCGCCGTACTGAATACACAGGTAAACCGGGTGCTGTTCCAATGAAATACCAAGAAAATCCTAGCACGACAGGGCAATGGGATGCCAGCGAATACGTAATAAACCGATATGCCGAAGTAATATTAGCCAGAGCCGAAGCTCTGAACGAAATATACGGTCCGACCCAAGAGGCCAAAGACCTCGTTCATGAAATACGGGAACGAGCATTCGATAATTACAAAGGTAGCAAATACGAAAAAGAGATAAATGACATAACCGATAAAGATGCATTCAGAGCACACCTATTAAAAGAAAGAGGTTGGGAGTTTTGTTGGGAAGGCATGCGTCGCCCCGATTTGATTCGTCATGGAGAACTAATATCCAATGCCATTGATCGTGGCAAGCTTATGGCCGAACCCAAACACATTCTATATGCAATACCACAATCGGTAATTTATGAAAATCCAAATCTCAAAAATAACGAAGGTTTTTAGTTATGAACAAATTAAATTTTAAATATCTGTTTCCTAATTTATTCCTATTTTGTATCTGCATGAACCTTACAGCGTGCAGTGAAAAGAACAGTAGCGGAGACAATTTACAATCGGGAGATGAAATAATCTCGTTCGAACCCGACCTGGATACACTTATCCGCAATCCAGTATCGGGTTGGACTTTATACGACGATGCAAACGACTACGTCGCACAAGCGAATACCTATTGGAATCAACAGGGAGCCGCAGCAGAAAAATATGCTTCTATTTTCTATTGGCGTTCCCGATGGTCTGAGCTCGAACCAGAAGAAGGTAAATACGCATGGGAACATGACGAGAATTTCAAAGCGCTCATTCAAGGCGCCCTTGACCGAGGATTGAAATTGGCATTCAGAGTTTACATCGACGGACAAGACAATATTCATAACGGTACTCCCGACTTCGTAAGAGAGGCCGGAGCCAAAGGTTATGCAGTCCATAAGCTCTGGGACCCTGCAAATGAAAACAACAACTGGACTCCCTATGCCGACGACCCCGTCTTTCAGGAAAAATTCGGGAATTTTATCCGTGCTTTCGCCAAAGAATTCGACAATCCCGAACAAGTAGATTTTATCGACGCTTACAATTTAGGCTGGTGGGGCGAAGGGCATCACGTACAATATTTGAACAACAATAATAAATTCAAAGTGTATCAATGGATTACAGACCTATATGCCAAGAATTTCAAAAATGTTTTGCTTGTCGTGAACTTTGGAACAGAAATAGGATTCGAATATGAAAAACGATTGGCTATCGACAAACACGATTTTTTGACTCGCCGCGACGGAATCGGCAGTTATTGGTTCCAAGATGCAGAAGTCAATATCATCAACTCGCTTTTCCCACAAAAAGCATTCATAGCTGAAGGCTGCTATTGGGGAGGAAATTCCGACAGCTATCAACCGTGGAACACCGATCCGCTTTATGCCGACAAATTCAAATCATGGTCCGACTTTTATGCTCAGGCTTATAAAGACGCTATACGAGGACATGCCAATACACTCGATTTGAGAGAGGCTACCGAAACCAGAGGTTGGATAACCCACGCCAAAGATTTGGTAAAAGACTTCATTAGTAACGGTGGATACAGATTAACCCCTATCCAAATAGAATATCCAGTATCGGTACAAATGGGAAATACATTATCCATAAAGCATATATGGCGAAATAGCGGGGTAGGCGTATGTCCCAACAATAACAAAAGATGGAACTATAAATATAAAGTTTCATTTGCCCTACTCGATCCCGAAAGCCATGAAATAAAACAACGGATCACCGATGAAAACGCAGAACCGTCGGCATGGATAAAAGGAACCGATAAAACGTATAAAACCAGCGAATCTTTAATTGTCCCAGCCGGACAATACATATTGGCAGTTGCCATTACAGACGATACCCAAAATCAAAAACCGGGATTGAATCTTGCCGTAAAAAACGGGAAATTCATAAACGACTGGCTACAAATCGGTACTATACAAATCACTAAATAATTCATCAACCCTAAAAACACAATTACAATGAAAAAATCACTTTTTTATTTAGCAGCAACACTACTCATTGCTACGACCTCATGTTCCGAAGACAACAATGACAATGCCCCCAAAGGGCAAGAGAGCAACATTACACTATACGCGCCCGACGATTTGGAAGAGTTTGATCTTTTGTACGAAAATCCCACACGAAAACTGAAATTCGAATGGGAAAGCGATAAAGAAGGAGCTACATACGCTCTTATATTCAGCCTCGATGAAGAGATGAACAACATCGAGAGAATTGATATCGGAACCGAAATGTACACATCTCTCACCCATCAAGACCTCGACGACTTACTCGGTAAACTGGGCGTAGGCGAATACAAAAGAGGTGAATTATATTGGGCGGTCGAAAGTGAAAACGAAGGAACCTTGTCCCGCAGCGAAATTCGCAGCATGAAATTGTTCCGTTTTTATAAACCTTTCATCGATCCTCGTGACAACGAAGAATATCGCGTATGTCGTGTTTTCGATCCCATATCCGAAGATTATGCCGTATGGTTGGCCGACAATTTAAGAGCGACGACCTATTCCGACGGAACTCCTCTTGGAGAAAATGATGTAAAATTCTATACTCCCCAAGAAGGAGAAAACGAATCTTGGACAAAAGTTTTCGGAGGGTATTACACATGGACCGCCACCATGCAGGGCACTCGTGGAGCAGAAGAAGGTGAAAAAATTCAAGGTATAGCGCCCGAAGGTTGGCACATACCGACTAAAACTGAATGGGACTTCTTAATCAATGCTTGCGGTGACCCCACTATGCCCGCCACCATATTAAAAGAAAAAAGCTATTGGGATCCTAATGCCGGAGATGTCGGTATGAACTCTATCGGATTCAATATGGCTGGGACTGGATACATTTGGAGCATACC
>OBJF01002296.1_pt1 | contig 14197 bp, 9 predicted proteins | sample 1519091 | NCBI WGS metagenome assembly OBJF01 (sample SAMEA2452124, study PRJEB22498) | human gut metagenome | biome: human feces; feature: human gut; material: feces | place: Australia | collected 2012
CAGGCTACTTTGAGTCTCACACAGGCTCGTTGGCCGGCGCCGATAAAGCAGCCGATGCATTACTGAAGCAGTCCGGTGTGATCCGCGAGTTTTCTCTGCAGGACCTCTTTAATACAGCAAAAGTGTTCAGCCACTGCCCGATTCCCAATGGCAATCGGGTTGCAATCGTGACCAACTCCGGCGGTCCCGGTATTATGGCCACCGACGCAGTTTGCGAACACGGAATGGAAATAGCTCACCTCTCAGATCAGACTAAAGAAGCCCTACGCTCTTTCCTCCCGGCAGCTGCCTCCGTTAAAAATCCGGTGGACATGATCGCGTCTGCTCCGCTGGAACACTATAAGAAGACATTGGAAACGGTGCTCGCGGACGACGGCGTTGATATGGTCGTTGTCATTTACCTGCCTTTCCTCGGCCTTAAAGATATTGATGTTGCCAAAGCCGTCATGGAAATTCGCGCCGCCCATCCCGACAAACCGATCGTCGGCGTCTTCATGACAAAGAACGAATTCTTTGCGCACCTTTCCGAAACCGAGGTCAACGTTCCGTTCTTCATGTTTGCCGAACAAGCCGTAGAAGGCTTGGCTCGTTTAAATCAGCAGCGTCTCTGGCGCGAACGCACCGACACACCGGCGCCTCGCTACTCCGTTGACACCGAGACCGTCGAAGCCGTCTTCAAACAGGCGGCTGCCGACAATCGCGTGCAGCTGACGACCGGAGAGTCTCTGCAGGTCCTGGCTGCTTACGGAGTCCGAGTGTGCAGAGACGGCGAAGCCAAAGATGCCGATGAAGCCGTCGCTTTAGCCAACAAGATCGGCTATCCGGTTGTGATGAAGCTCAACTCTAAAGAGATCTCTCATAAAACAGACGTCGGCGGCGTCCGTGTCGGCATCAAAGATGCGGATCAGCTTCGCGCCGAGTTTGCTGATCTCGTGAATAAACTCACCGAAAAAGGTCTCATGGACGGCTTTGAAGGCGTCATCATCCAGGAAATGGTTAAGAGCGACCGTGAAATGGTCTGCGGATGCGCCAAGGATCCTCAGTACGGTCAGATGATGATGTTCGGTTTAGGCGGCGTGTTTGTCGAAGTTATGAAAGACGTAACTTTCCGCCTCGCTCCCCTCACCGTCGAGGACGCCTCCGACATGATTCATTCCGTAAAAGCCTATAAACTTCTCGCCGGCGCCCGCGGGGCAGTTCCCGCACAGATAAATAAAGTCGAGGAGACATTACTTCGTTTGTCTCAGCTCGTTGAAGATTTTGCTTTCATCGACGAACTCGATATCAACCCGTTAATGATCAGCGGTAAGGACGGTGAACCGATCGCAGTCGACGGAAGAATCAAATTTAATGCGACAGAAGCGCTCGTTGCTTTGTCAATCGCCTAACAATTTATAAAAGGAAGATAACAAGTGTTCCAAATCAGATTACACGGCCGCGGCGGTCAGGGTGTTGTGACTTCAGCAGAAATGCTGTCGCTTGCAGCCTTTACCGAAGGCCACTACGCTCAAGCTTTTCCAAGTTTCGGCAGTGAACGTACCGGAGCACCGGTTGTCGCTTTCGCTCGCGTCAGCGACAAGCCGATTCGTCTTCGTGAACCGATCATGGAACCGGATGCCGTTCTTATTCAGGACCGCACACTGCTCGAAAGCGTAAATGTCTTTTCCGGCTTGACGGAAAATGCCTATGTCCTTCTGAATAGCTCTCAGTCGCCTGAAGAACTCGGTCTGGAAGATTTGGTCAACCGCCTACCTAAGGGACACGTCATTACGCTGCCCGCCACTAAATTCGCGCTCGCCCGCATCGGTCGTCCTCTTCCCGGCGCTGCTATGCTGGCAGGTTTTGCCGCGCTGACCGGCAAACTCAAACTCGAAAGCGTCCAGCAGGCTTTCCAAACTCGCTACAAAGGAAAAGTTGCCCAAGCCAACGCCGACGTTGCGGCAGACGCTTACTCCTTTGTTTTAGAAGCTAAGAATCGTTTATAAAGGATCGCCCCAATGCTCAAACAAATTGAAGGCTCTTTAGGCGTCGCTGAGGCTGTGGCACTTTGCCGCCCCGAAATCATCTGCGCCTACCCGATCTCTCCTCAGACCCATATCGTCGAAAACGTCGGCGCCATGGTCAAAAAAGGAACTCTTGAAGACTGCGAATTCTTGAACGTTGAAAGTGAATTCGCAGCCATGAGCGTGGCAATTGGCGGTTCCGTCGCCGGCGGCCGTGCCTACACCGCTACCGCTTCCCAGGGGCTGCTTTATATGGCTGAAGCGGTTTACAACGCCTCCGGCCTCGGTCTCCCGATCGTTATGACCGTCGCCTCTCGCGCCATCGGTGCCCCGATTAACATTTGGAATGACCACTCCGACTCTATGAGCCAGCGCGACTGCGGCTGGATCCAGCTTTTTGCTGAAGACAACCAGGAAGCGGTCGACCTCCATATTCAGGCTTTCAAGATTGCCGAAGAGCTCTCTCTTCCGGTCATGATCTGTATGGACGGTTTCGTTTTAACGCACGCTTTCGAAAGAATGGACATTCCTTCTCAGGAGCAAGTTGACCAATTCCTTCCTCCGTACGATCCTCGCCAGAGCTTGGATCCGGAACAGCCGGTTTCTATCGGTGCAATGGTCGGTCCCGAAGCGTTTACCGAAGTTCGTTATCTTGCCCACGCCCATCACCTCCAGGCACTCGGCGTGATCGACAGAGTCGCCAAAGAATACGAAGAAATCATCGGCCGCAAGAGCGGCGGTTTGGTTGATCTTTATCGTGCTGAAGATGCCGAAGTCATGGTTGTTGCTTTGGGCTCTGTCATCGGCACGATCAAGGATGTTATTGACGAAATGCGCGAAGACGGCAAGAAAGTCGGCCTTCTCGGAATCAAGTCATACCGCCCCTTCCCGGCTGCCGAAGTCTTTACAGCTCTCGAAGGCGCCAAGACCGCAGTCGTGATTGACCGTTCTCTCCAGGTCGGTATCGGCGGTGTCGTCACCGACGACGTAATCCGTTCGACCCGTAAACTCTCCGACCTCGATATCTGCTGCGTCATCTCCGGACTCGGCGGCCGTGCTATCACTAAGCGCAGCCTGCACAAAGCTTTTGACGCTGCTCTTAAAGGTGAACTTCCCGAACTCACATTCCTGGATCTCGATAAGAAAGTCGTTCAGGACCAGCTGAAGCACGAACAAGAAGAACGCCACTCCGGCCCGATGGCCGAAGCCATTGTTAAGGCCGTTGCCGACCTTCACAAAGGAGATCTCTAAGCCATGAGCGAACATCAGATTAAGTTTTATCAGACCGGTACTTTCACGGTCGGCAACCGTCTTCTGCAGCCCGATCAGAGAAGCGGACAGGCCAACATCGAAAGATACAACTCCTTGAACTCCGGCCACAGAGCCTGTCAGGGCTGCGGCGAAGCCTTGGGCGCCCGCTATGCTGTGGACGCTGCTATGCGCGCGACCGAGGGCCGCTTGATTGCTGCTAACGCCACAGGTTGCCTGGAAGTATTCTCCACACCTTATCCGGAAACCAGCTGGCAGCTTCCCTGGTTTCATTCTCTTTTCGGCAACACGGCCGCTGTCGGTTCCGGTATGGCCGCAGTTGCACGCGTCAAGGCAAAAAAATCCGGCAAACCGCTGGTCCGTGTAATCGCTCAAGGCGGTGACGGCGGTACGACTGATATCGGTTTCGGATGCTTGTCCGGCATGTTCGAAAGAAACGACGACGTGCTTTACATCTGCTACGACAACGAAGGCTATATGAACACAGGTGTTCAGCGCTCGTCCGCTACGCCGCCGGCTGTCCGTACGGCTACCACACAGATTGTCGGCAAGCATCCCGGCAACGCCTTCGGCCAAGGTAAAGACGTACCGCTTATCGCCATGGCTCACGGCATTCCTTACGTTGCCACAGCCACAATTGCCGACTTAAGAGACTTGGAAAGAAAAGTTGCAAAAGCCATGACTTTCCATGGCGCACGCTACATCCACATCTTGGTTCCGTGCCCGCTCGGCTGGGGAGCCAAATCGGCTGACACCGTCAAACTGGCACGCCTCGCTGTTGAGACCGGTCTCTTCCCGGTATTCGAATCCGAATACGGCGAAATCACTAAAGTCACCAAGATTCGCCAGCTCCAGCCGGTTGAAAACTATATGAAACTTCAGAAGCGCTACGCTCACCTCTTCGGACCGAAGGGAGACGCCGATGCGTTTGCTCGTATTCAGGCAATCGCTCAAAGAAATATCAGAAGATTCGGCCTTCTCGGCGAAGAAGAACCTGAAATCATTCCGCCGTCTGTCCAGGCTGACGAACGAGCCGACAAAGTTTAAGGACTTAATCCCATGAAAAAACCTTTTGCTATTACGTTAGATGTCGGTACTTCCTTGGAAAACCGTACCGGCTCTTGGAGAACGCTTCGTCCGACTTACGTCCACAAGCTTCCTCCCTGCAACCATCAGTGTCCCGCCGGCGAAGATATTCAGGGCTGGCTTTTCTACGCCGAAAGCGGCAACTATGAAAAAGCCTGGCGCCATTTAACCAAGCGCAATCCTCTACCTTCCTGCATGGGACGCGTTTGCTATCACACCTGTGAAGGCGCTTGTAACCGCGGTAAGCTGGACGCTTCCGTCGGCATCAACTCTGTCGAACGCTTCCTCGGAGACAACGCCTTAGAAAACGGCTACAAGTTCGTCAAACCCGAACAGAAGACAGGCAAAAAAGTCTTGATCGTAGGCTCCGGCCCTGCAGGCCTTTCTGCTGCCTATCAGCTCGCCCTCAAAGGCCATGAGGTCACAATCAAAGAAGGCAGCCCGGAGGCCGGCGGCATGATGCGCTACGGTATTCCGAAATACCGCCTCCCCCGCCGAGTGCTTGATCAGGAAATTGCAAGAATCCTTGATCTGGGCGTCAAACTCGAACTGAACACAACCGTCAAAGACATCGAAGAAGAAAAGAAGGCTCACTGTTACGATGCAGTCTTTCTCGCAGTCGGTGCCGGCATGGCTAAAAACGCCTACATCCCGGGCGGCGATGCAAAACACATGCTTGACGCTGTTTCCGTTCTCCGCTCCATGGAAGGCGAAGAAGAGCCTCTGCTCGGCCGTAAAGTTGTCGTTTACGGCGGCGGCAATACCGCTATCGACGTCGCTCGTTCTGCCAAGCGTATGGGTGCTGAGCCTCTGATCATCTATCGCCGCACACGCGAAAAGATGCCGGCTCATGACTTCGAAGTTGAAGAAGCCCTCCAGGAAGGCGTTTCCGTGAAATGGCTTTCCACCATTACAGAAGCAGAAAATCCGAAGGAAATCCGCATCGAAAAAATGGAACTCGATGAAAACGGTAATCCTCAGCCGACTGGTGAATTCGAAACCGTCGAGGCCGATACCGTTGTTCTAGCCCTCGGTCAAAACGTCGACCAGAGCCTCATCGATAAGATCCCCGGACTCGACATCGAAAAAGGCGTTGTTAAAGTCGACCGCTTCATGAGAACCGGCGTCCCCGGCATTTACGCCGGCGGCGACATGGTCCCGGGAGACAGAAACGTTACCGTTGCCATCGGCCACGGCTACAAGGCTGCCTACGGCATTGACTGCTACCTAAAGGGCAAAGAACCGGTTGATCATCCTAAGAAGGAAATCGCCACGTTCGAAAGCCTCAACACCTGGTATTACTCGGATGCTCCCAAGACCGTTCGCCCAATGCTCGACCTTGTCCGCCGTCAGAGCACTTTCGATGAAGTTCAGCACGGTTTAACGGAAGAAAACGCCTTGTTTGAAGCTCGCCGCTGCATGTCCTGCGGCAACTGCCTGCAGTGCGACAACTGCTACGGTGTGTGCCCGGACAACGCCGTGATTAAGACCGGTGACGACAACGTCCCCTACATCTTCAATTACGACTACTGCAAGGGCTGCGGCGTCTGCGCCAGCGAATGCCCCTGCGGTGCGATCAAGATGGAACCTGAATCCATCTAATAACGCAGTTTCAAGGTAAACCAAACGGTCGTGTTCCTTCTCGAAACATGACCGTTTTCTATTTGACTATGCCGGAAAAGCGCCGAGGAATTTTCAAACTCGCCGCCCAATCGGCAGAGTTTTACTTCAACTTTTCTAAAGTCTGCAGCAGGAATGCATCTGCGCCCTCAAAAATCATTTGGGCAGACAATGCAGCCAGAATCAAACCAGTGAGTTTGCTCAGCACCACTAACCCGTTCTTTCCGATGGCTTTCTGAATGTAGTTGGAAACCAACAGGAGCGCCCCGACACAGATGACAGCCGCACTGATGGAAAGATAAGCCAGGAAAAATCCCAAACCCGTTTTAATTTCACCGCCGTAAACCATCAGCACACCGATAGAGGCCGGCCCCAAAGTGATCGGAATGGCCATCGGCACAACTGCTAAAGACTGGACGGAGTCTCCGGACGGCACTCGGATAGAATCGCCTCTTACCAGAGAAACGGCAGTCAAAAACAAGAGCGCACCCGTACCGATTCGGAATGCGTCCAGCGTAATGCCGAAAATTTTAAAAATGAATCCGCCGAAAAAGAGGAGTACACCACTGATAATCAAAATCCACAGCGTGATCCAAATCGCTAAGGTATTTCTTTCCTGGATCGTGTTGTCTTTCGTCACCGACAGGAATGCCGACATCACAAACGGAGGCGTCAGCAGGAAGAAAAACTTCACAAAAAGTGCAAAACAATCAGATAGGGTCATTTTGACAATTGGTTGAATTCAGTACGATATCCGGAATGGCTGCGGAAAAAATTCTCGCCGACAAAAATCAGTACGCCGGCCCATATAAGGATAAATCCAATTAAGCGGTCAACTTGCAGTTCTTCCCCAAAAAAGAACAGCCCGATAAAAAACACCATCGTCGGACTCAGGTATTGAATAAAACCGACCGTTGAGTAAGGAACCTGTTTTAATCCGTAGGCAAATAAGATCAGAGGGATTGTTGTAATCGGACCGGCCATGATCAGCCAGAACTTGTCCCAGCTCGTGCCATGGACGAAAGTTAAATCTCCGTTCCCCGCAAAATAGAAAGTTGCCAAAAGCGCCACAGGAAATGCAAAGGCCGTTTCCAGCGTCAGACCTTCAAGACTGCCCAGGGGGGCCATCTTGCGTACCAGACCGTAAAATCCAAAACTGAGCGCCAGCGTAAGGCCAAGCGCCGGAAATTCGCCTTGCTTAAAGGTCACCCACATTACGCCTGCACATGCAAAAACAATCGCAAGCATCTGAGCCTTATTTAGTTTCTCTTTCAGAAATACTGTTCCCAGCAGTACAGAAACCAAGGGATTCATAAAATATCCGAGCGAAGCCTCCAGCGTTTGGTTCGTAACGATCGCATAGGTATAAGTTGACCAGTTGGCAGTGATGAGCACCGAAGACATCAAAAACACGGCAACGGTTCTCCTGTCAGTAACAGCTTTCTGGATCCACCGCCAGCGCCTTGAGCAGAATAAGTAAACAGCCAGAAGCGCAAAGGTCCATAAGACACGATGGATCACAATTTCGGCAGGAGCGACATGCTGCATCGCATGAAAATAAAACGGATATAGCCCCCAAATAAGATAGGCAACTAAAACGGAAACCACGCCTTTATTCATAAAAATCCTTTTTAGTTATTGCGTTCCGGTTCATTCAATACTTCAGAAAGTTTAAGACGTCCTTTGCCGTAATCTTCCAGCTCGGCCATGATGGTCGGAACGTAGTTGTGCTCTTTCCAATCTTCATAGTTTCCGATAAAAATCACGGTTTCTTTAGCGCGGCTGACGGCGACGTTTAATAAATTAGGTGTTGAAGTTGCCCAGTTTCTCGCGCCGAATCCGTCTTTATTCGTCTTTGAACCCAATACAACAATGACGATGTCGCTTTGGCGTCCCTGAAGCGTATGTACGGTCCCGATGCGCTCCACTTCAAGCCAGTTGCCCGTCTTCTTAATTCTCTTTCGAAGGGTTGCCGCTGCGGTTCGGAACGGCGTGCAAATAAGGACAGATTTCTTTTCAAAAACTTCGCCCTGAAGATGTTTCATGGCAATTTGCACGTCGATATGGTTGAGAACCTCCTCGGCTGCATCGACTTCTTCTGAGACACAATTGGAGAGGCTCGGTCTTGCCGGAACCACATCCACCCAATAGCTTTCGATAAATCTTTCCGGCGTTTTATCTACCTTCATCTCCGGCGGTAGGACCATCTGTCCTGAATATGCGATCCGATTGCAGATATTGAACATCGGGGGATAACTTCTTCTCTGCAATCTCAAAGGCAGTCCGGACCAAATTTTGTGTTCTTCCGGACCCACGAAGGCACCGAAAGGATTGGCTCCGTCGGCAAGCTGCTGAAGACTGTGAAGATGCGGCGACCACTTCCTCAGAAGCTCCTCTTTTCCGCAAAGCAGCTCTGAAAGAGAATCAGGAAGCGTCACGACAGGTGTGAGCTGGAGCGGATCTCCGACCACTAAAAACCGCTTCGCTTTCTGCATCAGAAGTAAAGCTGACTGCGGAGTCGCCTGAGATGCCTCATCAACGATCACCCAAGGCAGCGAAGAAGAAAGAAAATTATTAAATCTAAAAGCTGCCGAAGCAAAAGTTGTCGAAATAATCGGTATCAGAAAAGACAGTGTTCCGAGAAACGACAGCCGATGAGGAGAAACCAGGTCGTACATATTCGCGGTAATCGAACCTCGAATACCGTCGATGAAATCCTTCTTCTTGGCCAACACCGCCAAACGATGAAGCTTTAATGCTGAAATGAATAAACGAGTCCTGGCTCTGTCGAGTTCCTCATCTGTATAAAGACGCCTAGCGTGATTCTTTTCTTTTGAACTTCCGGAGAAATCAAAAGGATTGTCCTCCGATTCTCCTTTCTTGGATCTGAATGAGCGAAGCACCGAATCTCGGAAAGAGCGGGCAGTGACAGGCTTTTCCTCAGAGGTTTGTGCAAACTTCTTTACATCAGCCTTGTAATCAGGCATTTTTGACGTAATGCGCTCATGAACATCGCAGTAAAGTTCTCTAAAACGCTGAGTCTCCTTTTTCCAATTGGATCGAATTTCGGCAATGCCGCCTTCGCTTTGAATCTCTTCTTCCAAGGCATGCTGAAGATAAGGAATTGTCCCTTTCGGCGTTTTGCGATTGCTGAAAAACGCTTTCCAAAGACGGGTCCAATTATCTGACTTCCCTAAAGGAGCTGAAACCAGTCCCCATGCATCTTTGCTTCTATTTAATTTGTTGGCGAGATCCGAGAAGTAATCAAACGGCTCCTCAAAGCCATAATCGAAAGGAAGCTCCTTCGTAATGTTTTCTACCGCATTATTGTTATTCGACGCGACGATGATCGGATAATCCTCGACATACTCCTTTAAAAGAACTGGAACCTGCTCTCCCCTCCAGCCTGACTTCAGTTCAAATAACGGCGCCGTTCCTATATCCTCAATGTTAGCCAGCACTGCGGCACGATTGATTACGATCTCCGTCAGCAGTTCTTTTAGGAGCATCGTTTTTCCGGTTCCCGGAGGCCCGTTTACGGAAATAATCGGATCCACAGGCGGCGCCCAAATCATGGTTGAAAGAGCAACCTGTTGGCAGGGAACAAGATAATTTTTGATATCGCTCGGCCAGCGTCCGAAGATCATCCTTTCCGGATTCGCCATCTCCAGAAACTTCTTAGAGTTGGCTAAAAGGTCGTTTCGATCCGGATTGTCGTAAGCCAAGGAAAAGAATCGCTCCGAAACCGGACTCAGCACCCTAGTGGGCGGCTCGGTCTGAACACGCTTTTTAATCTTCTCCAAAATTTCGATATAAGGAGAATTCATAAAGTCGAAGTACAGAGGCTTTGGACGTTCGTAGTAATTAACGATCACCCAGATTCGGTAAGAAGGCCCGAGACCGGCCTTCTCAAGCCAGCTTTTGCAGAGCTCGTCTATTTTTCTGGGATTGAGAAAGTTTTGAGGAGGATTTAAATCTTTAATGAGTTTATATCCTCGGGTTTCATCCGGCTTTAATTCCTTCTTGTTCAGATTGTGGATGAGCATTCCATAGAACTGCCTGTCCTTTTCACTGATTTTTTGAGCCGTCGTTTCAGAGTCAAGCGAAAGCTGACGGACCGCCGAGGTATGGAGAATCTGAGCAACGTCCGTCAAGAACTCAAAACTCTCGACGCCCTTTTGTTTATTTGTTAGGTTAACCAGCTCGCACAAAGCGTAGGACGGCTCAACCGTCCCCATGCTGATTTTGCCGAAATGGTTTGCACGCAGGACTCCCAAACAGATAAGGTCATCCGTTCTTTGCTCCTCAGCGCTGAAGTCAGACAAATCCTGCGAAATATCCAATAGATTGGATCTGAGAAGATGCTCTGCCCGATCAATGAATTCGTTGCGGTTAACGATGCCGATGCAGACCGTAAACATCCGAAAAAAGTCTGTTCTGTCTTCTTCTTTAGGAAGCTTTTGCAGTTCAATTTCCAGACTGTCCCGCTGTGTTGTGTCTTCGTTATCCCATGTAAAAAGAGACGACCGAGGTTGATTCAGACTCCCCGGCATCTGTTCGATAAGATCATTCTTGTCGAGGTCGAACGGCGTCAACGCTTCGACGTGGAGCCAAAGCGAAAGAATTTTGGCGAGATTGTCCTTATCTAACTTCATGGCAACGGAACTTTTAATTCTTTTTTGAGGTCTATAGCCTCATTGTAAGATTTTTACCGAGAGCCATGAAATCAGAAAAGATTACGTTTAGCCTCAGAAGGTTAGAGGTAATAACGCCAATACGTCCAAGCAGAGAAAATCAAAACCATCAACAAGGAGAGAACACCGCATTTGCCGATCGTTTTCCAAAGACGGCACTTAAAGTATTCCACGGTAACCAAGATACAAAGGTGAGTAGGTGTCACCATCTGTCCGGCCATGCCGTAGACCATTGCAATACCGACCAAAACAATATTGCCCGGAGCCATAAGGGCAACAATCGGCATCACGATCGCAATGTAACCTTGTCCCATGCCGGTCATAACTCCGAAAATGAAGGAGAGACAAGCAATGATAACCGCCTGAGGCAGAGAGGAATTATTAAAGACGCTGACGATTTCATCCAATGTGCCGATAACCGTCAGCAGCTGAATGAAGTACAGAATGCAGACGACATTGAAAAATAATTTTTTATCCAGGCTTTCTGTAAAGACGCTCTTTACAGAAATGGGGCGCTTGAACCAAAAATAAAGCGGAATAAAGGCCACAACCACAAGGCCCATTGCAAGGGCGGCCTGAACGTTAAAAGCAACGATTAAAAGGAAGCTCGTGACAATCGGACCGAAAGCCAGGACGAGACTCTTCCAATCGATAGTACGGTCATGCTGAGTATTGGTGGCTTTCTCCAAATCCGTAATCTTCAACGGAATAATTAAAAAGATCCAACCTAAAACAAAGCAAAGAATCGTTACCCAGCCGACCTGATCAATTAAATCGCCGATTGAAACGTTCGCAATACCGCAGGCAAGAATGACGCCCGGCATCAAGGGATTTGAAAACTCGAAAATATGACGGAACCAAAGATTAATGGCGCTTTTTTGTTCATCGTCTACGGCAATGCCTTCACTGGCTTCCTGCACGATCGGCGCGGAGAAACGAGCTCCGCCCAGGGAAGGAAGAAGCCCCAAGAACGCCGGCATAAACGCCAAAGTAACTTTATTGCTGGAGAAGATATTCCTCAGCGTCACCACCATGCCGTGAAGGGATCCGCTCTTGCGCAGCTCAACCTCAAGGCACATCACGAAGTACAGACAAAGAAGCAGATCCCAAGTTCTCTGCATTGTCAGCGTTTCAGTGAACGCAATCCAAAGCTTTTCAAAGGATCTCGACTCAAAGAGCCAAATTAACAGACCGCCGCTCAAAATTGCCGGTCCGATAAGAACTTTAAAACGAAGAAGCACAACGATGAGGATCATCGCTGCTATAACGACTAGGAAAACCGAATTCATCCTGGGACTCCGAGCCGCAGGGCGCGGCCCATAAAATTATTTACTCTTAGCTCCGTCCCTCTCTAGTGGTTGTGAGGAAAGAGACGTTTTTTTATTGGTAGTAGTTTATTGGATTTTGGTTCAGAAATAGGAAAACCCGATGCTTGCCACCGGGTTTTCCGAACTTACTGCGAGAAGTTATTAGGCTTCAAAATTCACAGGGAAACGAGGTTTCAGCTGTTTGAAGAAGTCATTGCCTTTGTCATCCACCAAGATGAATGCCGGGAAGTCAACGACGTCGATTTCGTAAACAGCTTCCATACCGAGCTCAGGATACTCAATGCACTTAATGCTGCGGATGGACTCAGCAGACAGGTCGGCAGCAACACCGCCGATGGTGCCGAGATAGAAGCCGCCGTGTTTCTTGCAGGCTTCGGTAACGACGTCTGTACGGTTGCCCTTAGCGATCATGACGTGAGAGCCGCTGGCTGCCATGAACGGATCGGCATACGGATCCATACGGTTAGCAGTTGTCGGCCCCATAGAACCGCAGGCGTATCCTTCCGGAGTCTTAGCAGGACCAGCGTAAAGAACAGGATGGTCTTTGATGTACTGCGGAAGCGGTTCGCCCTTGTCGAGACGTTCCTGCAGTTTAGCGTGAGCGATGTCACGGGCAACGATGATCTTGCCGGTCAGAGAGACGCGTGTAGAAACCGGATGTTTAGACAGTTCAGCGCGAATCTTTTCCATCGGCTGATTCAAGTCGATCTTAACGGTTTCGCCTTCTTCCATATGTCTGAACTCTTCAGGAATCAGTTCAGCAGGGTTGTCGTCAAGTTTCTCGACCCAAAGACCTTCGCGGTTGATCTTGCACTTAACGTTTCTGTCAGCAGAGCAGCTGACGCCAATGCCGATCGGGCAGCTGGCACCGTGTCGCGGCAAACGAATGACGCGGACGTCGTGGGCAAGGTACTTGCCGCCGAACTGGGCGCCTAAGCCGATGTTGTTAGCGAGTTCAAGCAGTTTGTTTTCGAGTTCGACGTCACGGAAAGCACGCCCTGTTTCATCGCCGGTTGTCGGAAGATTGTCGTAGAACTTCGTAGAAGCAAGTTTGACCGTCAGCATGGTCTTTTCAGCAGAAGTTCCGCCGATAACGACAGCAATGTGATACGGCGGGCAAGCAGCTGTTCCCAGACCCTTGATTTGTTCATAAAGGAAGGGGATTAAAGCTTTCGGGTTCAGGATAGCTTTTGTCTTCTGGAAGAGATAAGACTTGTTGGCAGAGCCGCCGCCCTTAACAACGCAAAGGAAGCGATATTCTTCACCTTCTGTGGCTTCGATATCGATCTGAGCAGGAAGGTTGCAGCGTGTATTGACTTCTTTATAGAGCGTCAAAGGAGCGTTCTGAGAATAACGAAGAGCGTTCTTAGTATAGGTGTTGTAGACACCGCGGCTGATCGCTTCTTCATCGGAGAAGTCTGTCCAAACTCTCTGGCCCTTTTCACCGTGAATGATGGCGGTACCTGTATCCTGGCAAATCGGCAGGACACCCTTGGCAGAGACTTCGGCATTGCGCAGCATCGTCAAAGCGACGTATTTGTCGTTATCGGAAGATTCCGGATCTTTCAGAATCTTTGCTACACATTCGTTATGAGAACGGCGAAGCATGAAGTTGACGTCTGTGAAGGCACGTTCGATAAGCATCGTGAGTGCTTCTGGCGTAACTTTCAGGATTTCTTTGCCTTCAAAATTCCCGAGAGAGACATGTTCGGAAGTGAGGTGATAATACTCTGTGGTATCTTCCCCGACCTGGAACATCGGTGCATATTTGAACTCAGGGGCTTGAGCCATTCGTATCTCCTTTGTATAAGTTTGTAAATTTGCGGATAAAAAGATACGCTAAATTCAATTCTGCGTCGATACTTTATAAAAATTATTAGGGTTATTACTTAGATGTAAAAACTGCAGATTTTACAATCATTTCCAACCTGTTGTTTATAAAAAGATTATTTTGAAATAAAATTTTTAATTCATCCGCCTTCATTAAGGGTTTTTACTTATTATTTGTCGTCAAAACCAACGATAAAAGAAGAGTCGGATGTCACGGGCTGATGTTTCAGATGAAGCAAAACAATTTCAGCTTTTTCAATAGCAGATAAAGCAAAACCTCTTGAACGGTTAGGTCCAAGAGGTTTGTCTTTTATGGAGAGCCCGGAGACTACCTACTTTCGCAAGAAATACAACTCACTATCATCGG
>OBJF01002299.1_pt1 | contig 14189 bp, 17 predicted proteins | sample 1519091 | NCBI WGS metagenome assembly OBJF01 (sample SAMEA2452124, study PRJEB22498) | human gut metagenome | biome: human feces; feature: human gut; material: feces | place: Australia | collected 2012
GGGGACGCTGTGCGCGCTCGTCTGCGCGCTGCCGCTCATGGAGGCGCTGCTCGAGATGGTGGAGGGATTTCTATGAAAAAGCTGCTCTGCCTGCTTTTTGCCGCGTTTCTCCTCTGCGTGAGCGCGTCAGCACTTGAGCTGCCGTCAGGACTGGATGACGTCGTGCCGCGCGAGCTCATCGACAGCGCCGAGGCGGGGGATGATCTGCTCCTGCGCGGCGGACAGTACCTTTTTTCGCACTTTCGCGCGGCATTGCAGGATGCGGTGGCAAATTCCCTGCGCGGCGCGATGACGCTGATGCTGCTCTCGCTCCTGTGCGGGCTCGTCGAGGGCACGGCGGAGAGCGCGGGGGAGACGCCCGCGCGGTACACGGGCTATCTCGGCGTGCTGAGTGCGGCGGCGCTCTCAGCAGGGGACTTAAGCGCGCTCATCGGCCTTGGCGTCGAGACGATGGACGAGCTTTCGACCATGGCAAAGCTCCTGCTGCCGACGATCGCCGCAGCGATGGCGGGCGGGGGCTGTGTGGGCTCGGCAAGCGTCTGGCAGGTCGGCGCACTGATGCTGAGCGACATCTTTCTTTCGCTGATGCGCGATGTGCTCGTGCCGGTGCTCTACTGCATGATCGGCACGGCGGCCGCGGGCGCGCTTTTGGAGCAGAGCCGCTTATCGCTGCTCTCCAAGGGCATCGGCAAGCTGCTCTCGTGGGGCTTGAGCGCGATTCTGATCGTATTTACCGCGTTTTTGTCGGTCTCGAACCTGCTGGCCGGTTCTGCCGACCGGCTCGCGGTCAAGGTGGGCAAAACCGTCATCTCCGGCGCGGTGCCCGTCGTCGGCGGAATATTGTCCGACGCGACGGAGGCCGTCGCCGCCGCGGCGCTCACGCTGCGCGGGACGCTCGGTGTGCTGGGCGTATTTTCGGTGCTGGCGCTGTGCCTTGTGCCGCTGCTGCGCATGGCGGTGCAGTATCTTTTTTATCAGCTCGCGGCGTTTTTCAGCGGCATGGTGGGGTCACAATCACTCAGCAAGTTTTTAGAGCAGCTCTCCTCCGCGTTTTCACTGATGCTGGCGATGACGGCGGGCGGGGCGTTCTTGCTGCTCGTGTCGCTTTTGATTGCAATGATGATGGTGGTGACGGTATGACGTTTCTTCGCTCGTGGCTTTTAAGCGTGACAGCCTGCGCGGTACTGGTAAGCATCGTCCAGCAGCTCACGGACGGCGGCACGATGAAAAAGATCGTGCGTTTTGTCGGCGGGATGGTGCTGATGCTTGCGATGCTGCGCCCGCTGCTCTCACTCACGTTCGATCTGCCGGAGCTCGACGGCGGTCATTACCGCGAGGCGGTCGAAGCGCTGAAGGAAACGCTGAACGCCGAGCAGGACAGTGCGCTCGGTGATAGCATAGCTGCGCAGACGCAGGCATATATTGAGGACAAAGCCAGCTCCTTAGGTCTGAGCGTGCGCGCCGAAGTGCAGACCGCTTTACGCGACGGCGTACCGTTTCCGGACAGCGTCACACTGTACGGAGAAAACAGCGCGGCGCTCGGCGCGTACATCGTACAGGAGCTTGGCATTGCAGAGGAGAATCAGCTATGGATCGAACCGAAGTGAACGCATCGCCCGTGCAGAAGGCGCTGCAAGGCATCAAGAAGTACAAATACGTCCTCCTGACGGCACTGCTCGGCGTGCTGCTGTTGCTGCTGCCGCAGAACGAGAAAGCGGCAGACTCAGGCTCCGCGACACCGTCCGCCGCGGAAAATTTCGACCGCGAGGCGCTGCAAAACGAGATGGAGAATATTCTTTCCTCGCTCGACGGCGTCGGGAAGCTCTCGCTTATGCTGACGGTCGAGGGCGGCGGCGCTTACGAGCTGGCTCAGGATGAGACCGCGTCGCTCAAAGCCCGAGGGGAGGAGGTCGACGAGCAGACGCGAAAGACGGAGACCGTTGTGCTCGGCAGTGGCACGAGCGCCGAGGTCGTCGTGACCCACAGCCGCTATCCGCGCTTTGTCGGCGCGCTCATCGTGTGCGAGGGCGGAGACCGCGCGGATGTCCAGCTCAAGGTGACGCAGGCCGTCAGCGCGCTGACGGGGCTTTCGTCCGAGCGCATCTCCGTTGTTAAAGGAACGCCATGAAACTACAATATTTTTATTATGCAAAACGCAGGGAGGAAACAGCTATGAAGCAATTATGGAAGCGGAACGCAGTGGTCGGCACGATCCTGGTCTTTGTCTGCGCGGCAATCTTTCTGAATGGAAAGTACGCCGAAAAGGTCGATAAGCCCACAAAGGTCTTAGGTCAGTCCGAGCTTGTGAGCACAGACGGCGACGCCGCCGAGGTCTCTGCAAACGCGGAGGGGAAGGACTACTTTGCCTCAGCCCGCCTGACGCGCCAGCAGGCGCGCGACAGCGCGCTGTCGCTCTTGAAGGAGGCGAGTGAGAACGACGACGTGGACGCCGAGACCGCGAGTGAGGCGGCAAAGAGCATCGAAACGCTCGCTTCCTATACGCTCAGTGAGGCGCAGATCGAAAACATGGTCACGGCCAAGGGCTATGAGGACTGCGTCGTCTTCATGTCCGAAGACGGTGTGAGCGTGGTCGTCTCGACGGGGGAAGAGGGGCTTCAGACCGAGGACATTGCCCGCATCACGGACATCGTCAAGCAGGAGACGGGGCTCAGTGCAGAGAGCATCAAGATCATGGAAGTAAATTAGCTGTTGTAATTTTGGGAAAAAGATGATAAAATACTCTCGATATGAGCATTCACAAACAAGGAGAGGATATCTGAATGGCTGAGAATCGAGAGTATCTGACCCGCGCCGAGGAAAACGGCAGCATCAACATCGCAGAAGACGTGGTCGCCGCGATCGCCGCCGACGCTATCGGCGAGATCGAAGGCGTTGGCTCCATGTGCCAGAATATGACCGAACAGATCACCGAGCAGTTCACGGGCAAAAAGGGCCTGCGCGGCGTGCGCGCCGAGGTCAAGGACGGCGAGATCATCGTCGACGTCTACCTGATGGTACGCTATGGCTACGTCATCCCCGAAACCGCGCGCAAGGTGCAGGACAGCGTGTCCGCCGCCGTGAGCGGCATGACGGGCTACAATGTCCACGCGGTCAATGTCCACGTCGGCGGGATCAGCTTCAACTAAAGAAAGATAAGATCAACAGATAAAGGAACAGACGAGAATGATTCGCAATACAGCGCGAGAGATCGCAGTGCATCTTGCATATGAACTGAGCTTTACGGATAAGACGGTGAAAGAGCTTCTCGACGAGCGGCTGACGAAGGAATACTTCGACACGCTCAAGGATGAGGACGACATCTACGAAAAGGCCCCCGGCGCCGCGCAGACGGAATACATTCGCTCCATCGTTTCCGGCGTTGCCGAGCACGCGCCGGAGTTGGACGGCTACATCGCCAAGTACGCCAAGGGCTGGAGCTTTGACCGCATCCCACTCGTCGCCTCGGCGATCATGCGCGTTGCGATGTACGAATCGCTCTACCGCAGCGACATTCCGACGCGCGTGGCCGTCAACGAGGCCGTGGAGATCGCTAAGAAGTATGAAACGCCTGAAACAGTGAAGTTCATCAACGGCATCCTCGGCAGCTTCGTTCGCGGCGAGATCAGCGCGGAATAAGGCAGTGCCACAAAAAGCAGAGTACCGACAGGCGCTCTGCTTTTCTTCCGTTTTTCATTTTGTTTTGAGAGAGGGGTGACGCGGCGTGGCGCAGGAGCAGATGATCTTCAGCGTATCGGAAGCCAACAATTTCATCAAGGCGCTGCTCGACGCCGTGCCGCAGCTCCAGACCATTTTCGTGCGCGGCGAGATCTCGAACTACAAGCTCTATCCCTCCGGGCACCATTACTTCACGCTCAAGGACGAGGGGAGCGCGCTCAAATGCGTGATGTTCCGCGGCATGGCGGGGAAGCTCCGCTTCCGCCCGGAAAACGGCATGAAGGTCATCGCCTTTGGCCGCATCGGCGTGTTCCCGCGCGACGGCGCGTACCAGCTCTACTGTTCTGAGCTCAGCGTCGAGGGCGTGGGTGACCTGCACGTCGCTTTCGAGCAGCTCAAGGAAAAGCTCTTCAAGGAGGGGCTTTTTGCCCCAGAACATAAAAAGCCCTTGCCAAAATATCCCAAGCGCATTGCCATCATCACCTCATCCGCGGGCGCGGCGGTGCATGATATGCTGCGCATTTTGAATGCGCGCTGGCCGATGAGCGAAGTCGTGCTCCTGCCTGTGCGCGTGCAGGGAGCAGAGGCGCCGCCGGAGATCGCAGGCGCGCTGCGCTACGCAAACAAATGGCAGGTCGCCGACCTCATCATCACGGGGCGCGGCGGCGGGTCGATTGAAGATCTGTGGGCGTTCAACGATGAGCGCGTGGCGCGCGCGATTTATGCCTCCGACATTCCGGTCATCTCCGCCGTCGGGCATGAGCCCGACGTGACGATCGCCGATTTTGTTGCCGATGCGCGGGCGTCGACGCCGTCGAACGCGGCGGAGATCGCCGTGCCAGACCAGCGCGAAATTTACCGCCGGCTCGACGCGCTGCAAACGCGCATGGTGCAGAGCGAGCAAAAGCGCGTGAAAGCCCTGCGCGAGCAGTTTGAAAAGACGTCCCGCAGCCGTGCGCTGCAAGACCCCATGGCATTTATCGACGACAAGCGGATGCTGCTCGACTACACGCAGAAAAACCTTGCCGCACTCGCGCAGCATCAGATGGCGCAGCGCACACAGCAGTTTACAGCGCTTGCGGCCAAGCTCGACGCGCTGAGTCCGCTCAAGGTCCTCGGCCGCGGCTACGCCGTGGCGCGAAATGAACAGGGACAAATTCTGCGTGCGGCGCAGGAGGCCGCAGCCGGCGAAAAAATCGAGGTACTGCTCGGGCAGGGAAGTCTCAACTGCACGGTGAACGCGTGCAATATGGGAGGAAATGACGATGGCAAAAACGTTTGAAGACAATATCGCGCGTCTCGAAGAGATCGTGACGGCGCTTGAAAAAGGCGACGCAAAGCTCGCTGATTCCCTCAAGCTCTTTGAAGAGGGGACGAAGCTCGTGCACGACTGCGGCGCGATGCTCGACAAGGCCGAGCAGAAGGTCGCAAAGCTCTCTAAGGGCGCGGACGGCGCGCCGGTCGAGAGCCCATTCATTTCGGAGGAGTAATCCATGGACGAAAAGCTGTTTTCCGCCCGCATGGCGGAGTATAAGTCGGCGGTGGACAAGTATCTTGACGCCTGCCTTGAGGAAACGCAGTGCGCAAGCTATCACAAGCTGACCGATTCGATGCACTACAGTCTGACTGCGGGCGGCAAGCGTCTGCGCGCGATCTTAGTGCTCGAATTCTGCCGCATCTGCGGGGGAGACGTCGAAAAGGCGCTGCCCGTGGCCTGCGGCGTTGAGATGCTGCACACGTATTCGCTTATCCACGACGATCTGCCCGTGATGGACAACGATGATCTGCGCCGCGGTAAGCCGTCGAACCACAAGGTCTTCGGCGAATGCACGGCGACGCTCGCGGGCGACGCGCTGCAGGCGCTGGCATTTGAAACGGTCCTGAAGGCCGACCTCCCCGCGCTGCGCGTGCTCAAATGCGCGCAGGTCCTGGCAAATGCCGCGGGACACGCGGGCATCTGCGGCGGCCAGCAGCTCGACCTTGAGTGGGAGGGCAAGATTCTGAGCGCGCCGGAGCTCGAGGAAATTTATCTGCGCAAGACGAGCGCGCTTATCCGCGCGGCGTGCCTGATGGGCGTGGCCGCGGCGGGCGGCACGAAGGAGCAGGAGGAGGCCGCGGCCAGCTACGCCGACAACTTCGGCTTCGCGTTCCAGCTGCGCGACGACATGCTCGATGTCATCGGCGATGAAAAGACGTTCGGCAAGCCCATCGGCTCGGACAGGGAAGAGGGGAAGACGACGTTTGTCGACATTTTAGGTCTCAACGGCTGCCAGCGCGTCATCGAGGCGCACAGCGAGAGCGCGGTCGAAGCGCTGGGCGACATGGCGGACACCGATTTTCTCATTCACCTCGTCCGTGTGCTTGAAAAACGGGAGCAATAAATAAAAAATCCCGCAGAAAACGCCAAAAAAGTGGAAAATCATACAAAAGTGCGCATTTGGTGTTGACAAGCGGAATCGTCGGTGCTACGATACGCACATTGAAACGGAACCCACCCCGTGTGGAATGCTCGAAGGAAAGGATCCATTGGCATGAAGACTTCGTACTCTGCCAACTGCATGATGATGCCGATGATGCGCATGTTCAGCATGTGCATGCTTTGTCATGGAGAAAATGGTCATTTCCTTTCAGAAACTGTCTGAGAAAAACAGCGAAGCGGCAGCGGAAGGTCAATGACCTCCCGCTGTTTTTTACTGCTCGAACAGCATACACTTCCCGCGGTCTGTCCGTTCCAAAAAGAAGCTATTATAAAATAAGTAAGGAGAACAAAACGATGAAAAAGCATTCTATTAAGCTGACCGCCCTTGTCCTTGCACTGGTCCTCACTGCCGCTCTGGCCCTGACCGGCTGCGGCTCCAAGAGCGATGACTCCGACGGTGCCACCACCATCCAGATCGCCGTCCCCAACGACACGACCAACGAAGCCCGCGCGCTGCTGCTGCTCCAGGACAACGGCATCATCAAGCTCGCTGACGGTGCCGGCATCACCGCCACCAAGAACGACATTGTCGAAAACCCGTACAATGTCGAGATCGTGGAGACCGAGGCCGCGCAGATCCCCAACATCCTGCAGGACGTTGACTACGCCGTCATCAACTCCAACTACGCCATCAACGCGGGCCTGAACCCCGTGGCCGACTCCCTCGTGATCGAAGGCTCCGCCTCCGCTTACGCCAACATTCTGGCCGTGAAGGAAGGCAACGAGTCCTCTCCCAAGGTCCTTGCCCTGATCGCCGCTCTGGAGAGCCAGCAGGTCGTCGACTACATCAACGAGAAGTATGACGGCTCCGTTGTCAGCACCGTGGATACCCCGACCGACGGCTTTGACGCCACTGTCGACTACGACGCTCTCGCTGGCGAGACCATCTCCATCGCCGCTTCTCCGACCCCGCACGCTGAGATCCTCGAGGTCGTGAAGGAAATTCTTGCTGAAAAGAACATCACTCTCGACATTCAGGTCTACAATGACTATGTCGTGCCCAACACCGTTGTCGAAGACGGCACTGTCGACGCCAACTACTTCCAGCACAAGCCCTATCTCGACGATTTCAACGCCGAGAACAACACCCACATCGTCTCCGTTGCCGCCATCCACGTCGAGCCCATGGGCCTGTACGGCGGCAAGCAGACCACGCTCGATGCGCTGAGCGCCAAGTAAGAAAGAAAGGAGGGAGCGTTCTTGATCGAACTGAAGCATCTAAGCAAAACCTTTGAAACAGCCGGCGGACGGGTAGACGCGCTCAAGGACGTCTCCCTGACCATTCCAGACGGCGACGTCTACGGCATCATCGGCATGAGCGGTGCCGGCAAATCCACGCTCGTGCGCTGTATCAATATGCTCGAGCGCCCGACGGAGGGCGAGGTCATCGTGAACGGACAGCGTCTGGACACGATGACCCCCGCGCAGCTCCGCGCGGCGCGGCGCGAGATCACGATGATCTTCCAGCGCTTCAACCTGCTGATGCAGCGAAACTGTCTCGCTAACGTCTGCTTCCCGATGGAGCTTTCCGGCTTGCGGGGAGAGAAGAAGTGGCGCGAACAGCGAGCTCTGGAACTCCTCGACATCGTGGGGCTCAAGGATAAGGCCAAGGCCTATCCCGCGCAGCTCTCCGGCGGACAGCAGCAGCGCGTGGCCATCGCCCGCGCCCTCGCCACGAACCCCAAAGTTCTGCTCTGCGACGAGGCCACGAGCGCGCTCGACCCCAAGACGACGCGCCAGATCCTCGAGCTGATCGGCGACATCAACAAAAAGCTTGGCATCACCGTCGTCATCATCACACACCAGATGAGCGTGGTGAAGGAGGTCTGCAATCACGTTGCGATCCTCGACGACGGCGAAGTCGTGGAAGAGGGCCTTGTTTCTACCGTCTTTTCCGCGCCCAAGTCCGCGGCGGCGCGCCACCTCGTGTTCCCGCGCGGCGCGGACATCGACGTGTCCGACCCCCAGCAGCAGCGCCGCATCCGCCTCATCTTCCGCAGCGCGAAGACGACATCCATTCCGCTCGTCGCGCGCCTTGCGACCGAAGAGGGCATCAGCGCGACGGTCATCTCAGCCAACACGCAGAAGCTCTCCGAAGAGGTGTACGGCAGCATGCTCCTCGGCGTGCCGAACGCGCAGTTCGAGCAGGCCATGGACTTTTTAAGAAGCATTGAAAATCTTCAGGTAGAGGAGGCGAGCGTCGATGTACAGTAATCTCTTTTCCCCGGACTCCATCGCGGAGCTCACCGTCGCCATGCAGACGCAGTTCCCCAAGGCAATCTGGGAGACGTTTTATGTGACGCTGCTGTCAACGGCGCTGGCCGTCGTCATCGGCCTTCCGCTGGGCGTGCTGCTCGTAGCGGGGGAGAAGGGCGGCGTTCTGCCGCTTCCCAAGGCCTTGATGAGCATTCTGAACGTCATCATCAACCTGCTGCGCTCGATCCCGTTCCTCATCTTAATGATCATGGTCTTCCCGCTCTCGCGCCTCATCATCGGCACGACCGTCGGCACCACCGCGACCATCGTTCCGCTGGTCGTGGCGGCGTTCCCGTTCGTCGCGCGCCTTGTTGAAAGCAGCCTGCGCGAGGTCGACCCCAACATCATTGAGGCCGCGCAGAGCATGGGCGCAACGCCCATGCAGATCATCTGCAAGGTGATGATCCCCGAAAGCGTTCCCTCACTGCTCCAGAACTTCACCATCGCGCTGACGACCATCCTCGGCTACTCGGCGATGAGCGGCATCATCGGCGGCGGCGGCCTCGGCAAAATCGCCATCGACTACGGCTACTATCGCTACAAGTACCTTGTGATGTTTGCAGCGGTCGTACTGCTCATCATTCTGGTGCAGATCTTCCAGTCCTTGGGCACGCACCTTGCGACCAAGAGCGACAAGCGCCTCAAGAAATAAGCGGATATTGCATCCTGCAAAGCGCCTCAACCGTGCTGTTGAGGCGCTTTTTTGTCATTTTTCGCAATTTGACAGAGAAAAATGTGTCAATTTTTGAAAGCAAAATGCAGCAAAAATTGCAAAATCCCTTGTCATGTGGGAAAAGGGCTGTTATAATAAAAAAAGAATGCAATGCAAGTCTTCGCGATTTGCATATTTTTTACGGAGAAATTGCGTGAACAGTTTTCAGGAATTGGTCCAGTCCATCGACTGGGGCTCGCTGACCGACGCGCTTTTGCGCGTGCTCGGCGTCTTTTTATGCTTGACGGTGCACGAGACCTGTCACGGTCTTGCAGCCTATGCCCTCGGCGATCCGACGGCCAAGCGCGAGCACCGCTTGAGTTTAAACCCGCTGCACCACATCGACTGGTTCGGTTTGGCCGCGATGCTGCTCGTCGGCTTCGGCTGGGCAAAGCCCGTGCCGGTCGACATGCGGTATTTCAAAAAGCCGAAGCAGGGTATGGCCATCACAGCGCTGGCGGGGCCGGTGTCGAATCTGCTGCTGGCGATGCTGCTCTTGCTCGGCGCGCGCATCACGATCGCGCACTATGTCGATACCGCGTTTTGCAGCGGCCTTTTGAATTTCCTTGCGATGACGGCGTACATGAGCGTCGGTCTGGGGCTTTTCAACCTCATCCCGATCTCGCCGCTCGACGGGTCGAAGGTGCTCTTCGCCTTTCTGCCCGACCGCGCGTACATGACGCTGATGCGGTATGAAAAATACGGCATGCTTGTTCTTTTTGTGCTCGTCTGGCTCGGCGTGGGAGACAATATCCTCAGCGAGGGCATCTACCGCATGTACGAGCTTCTGGTCAACTGGATCGTATATTGATAAAGTGAGAGGAATGTCATGGACAATCCCGTTTTCAAGCTGGAGGGCGTGGTGCACGAGCGCAGCGCGGAGGCGCTGCAGGACTTTGAAGGGCCGCTCGACCTCATTCTCTTCCTGCTGTCGAAAAATAAAATAGAGATCCAGGACATTCCCATCGCGCTGATCCTGGACCAGTACCTTGCGTATCTCGAGCAGCGAAAGCAGCTCGATCTCGAGGTCGCGAGCGAATTCATCACGATGGCGGCACATTTAATGTACATCAAAACGCGCATGCTGCTTTCGCTTGAGGATGAGCAGGCGCAGAGCGAGATGGACGAGCTCATTGCCTCACTCAAAGAGCGCCAGCAAAAGGACACGTACCTTCGCATCAAGACGCTGACCGAAACGCTCGGCCCGATGGGCGAGTTTGGCCGCAGCATCATGACGCGCCAGCCCGAGCCCATGCAGCGCGGCAAAATCTACGAGTACAGTCATGAAAAGGCCGACCTCGTGCTCGCCATGCAGACGATCATGGAGCGCGGAGAGAAGCTGGCCGCGCCGCCGAGCGCCGCGCTGAGCGAGATCGTGCGCCGCGAGCCGTATCCCGTCAAGGGCAAGGCGGAGGAAATTCTGCACCGGCTCAAGGAGTTCGGCATGACGCGTTTTAAGCTGCTGTTCCGCGGCAGCCGCAGCCGCAGCGAGATCGTGGCGACGTTTATCGCCGTTCTGGAGCTCTGCCGCGAAAAGGTCATCCATCTGGCCGGTTCTGACACGGACTGCACCGTGGAGTGTGGGGACGACGCCCCCGACCGTATCAATTTGTGAAAAGCGAGGAACGCTATGTCTTTGGAATCTTTGGACCTGCGCGAGGTCGAGTCGGCCATCGAGGGCATTTTGTTCGCCAGCGGCGAACCGCTTCCCATCGACCGCATCTGCCTTGCGCTCGATTTGGACCGTCCGACCGCGGAACAGGTATTGCAAAAGCTCGGCGATTACTACGCCTTTGAGCGCCGCGGCATCCGGCTCGTCCGCATGGAGGACAGCTATCAGCTCTGCTCGTCGCCGGACTATGCCGACGTCATCCGCAAGGCGTTTGAGATCCGCAAGACCGCCAAGCTCTCTCAGCCCGCGCTGGAGGTGCTGACGATCATCGCCTACTACCAGCCCACGACCCGCGCCTACATTGATCAGGTGCGCGGCGTGGACAGCTCGTACACCGTGGGCCTGCTGCTTGAGCGCGGGCTCATTGAGGAGTGCGGACGTTTGCAGGTGCCGGGACGGCCGAGGCTGTACCGCACGACGAAAAAGTTCCTGCGCGACTTCCACTTGGGTTCGCTCGAGGAGATGCCGGAGATGCCGGGTCTTGAGGCCGACGGTCAGCTCCGCATGACGGAGGACGGCACGATCCTCGACCCCAGCGCCATGACGGAAAAAGAAGGCAGCGTTCCCGAAAACGGGGAACACTGACCGCGTAAAGCATAAAAACCGCGTGAAGCGTAAAAAGAGGGAGGTGGTCGATTGACTGCGCTGAAGGTAATTGGCATCATCCTGCTCATTTTTATTTTGATCGGCTTTCTGCGCGTGGGCGTGCTGATGCAGTTCGGCGACGAGCTGCGCGTGCAGCTTTCGGTCGGCCCGTTCCGCTTCACGCTGCTGCCAGCAAAGGAAAAGAAAGAAACGCCGAAAAAAAAGGCAAAGGAGAAGAAACCAAAGTCAGAGGGAGAAGAGGCGAAGCAAAAGAAAAAGCCCTCGCTCCCCAAGCCGACAAAAGAGGAGCTCAGGGACCTCATCACGACGGCGCTCTCGGCGCTCAAGGAGACAGCGAAACGCACCTGCAAGCGCCTTCGCATCGACCCGCTGGAAATTCTCATCGTCTTCGGCGGCACGGATCCCGCGGATATCGCGCAGACCTACGGCTATGCGAGCGCCGCGATGTGGGGTGTGATGCCGCACCTTGAAGACCTCTTCCATATCCCTGATCCCTCACTGCACCTGCGCATGGACTACAGCTCTGAAAAGACGCACGCAGAGGGTGCCGTTGGCCTGTCGCTTCGCATCCGCGACGGGCTGCACATCTCGCTTGCGCTGCTCATTCCGATGCTCAAATGGTACCTGCGCTATAAAAAGGCGCATAAAAACGACGCTCCCGCGGAAAAACCAACGGAGAGCACTCCGCAAAACAGTGAACACAGTGAAAAACTGACCGCATAAAAAGAAAGGATGAACCTCATGGAAAACATCGAAAAAAAGACCCCGCTCAACGATCTCATGGACACCACGATGGATAAGATCCGTGATATGGTCGATTCCAACACCATCATCGGCGAGCCGATCACGACGCCCGACGGCGTAACGGTCATCCCCGTTTCGCGCATGAGCTTCGGCTTCGGCGCGGGCGGCGGCGATTACGGCAAGACCGACACCGCACACTTCGGCGGCGGCGCAGGTGCAGGCGTCAAGGTCGACCCCGTCGCGTTCCTCGTCATTAAGGACGGTCTGACGCGCGTGATGCCCGTGGCCATCCCTGCGGCGGCAACGGTCGACCGCGTGCTTGATCTTGTGCCGGAAGTGCTCGACCGCGTGCAGAATTTCGTGGACAAGAAGAGAGAAGAGAAAGATATCTACTGATTTCGGGCATAATAGGGGCATTCCGAATGAAGGAGTGATCCCATGCCGCGTTTTGCCCGATGCGTATTTGCCGTTTTCTTTGCTGTTTCCTGCCTGTCAAGCAGTTTGGCCTGTCAGGCTGCCGCGCCTGAAACTGCCGCCGCCGCGTTCATTTTGATGGAGGCGGGCAGCGGGCGGGTGCTGGCGTCGCGCAATGAAACGCAGGAGCGCAGCATCGCGAGCACGACGAAGATCATGACCTGCTTAGTCGCGCTGGAGCACAGCGAACTCACGGAGAAGGTCACGGTCAAACGCGAGCACTTGCGCGAGGGCTCGTCGATGTACCTTCTCGAGGGCGAAACGCTCACGATGGAAGAACTCCTCTACGGGCTGATGCTGCCGTCCGGCAACGACGCGGCGGAGTGCATCGCCGCCCACTGCGGCGGGAGCGGCGGGAGCGGCGGCAGCGCGCAGTTTGTCCGATGGATGAACGAAAAGGCGAAAGCCCTCGGCATGGAGCACACGTCATTTGCCAACCCGAGCGGTCTCGACGAAATGGGGCACAGCTCCTGTGCCCTCGATATGGCGCGCCTTGCGGCCTACGCCATGCAGAATCCGACGTTCGCGCGCATCGTCTCGACGCGCACGGCGAGCGTCGGCACGCGCACGATGACGAACCACAATAAGCTGCTCGCGTCGTACTCCGGCTGCGTCGGTCTCAAGACCGGCTACACCGGCGACGCAGGGCGCACACTCGTCACCTGTGCCGAGCGCGGCGGGATGCGCATGATCGCCGTCACGCTGCACGACGGCAGTGATTGGGCGGATCACGCGGCACTCTACGACTACGGCTTTTCGGCGTATGCGCTCTCAAGCGGTGCGAAAAAAGGCGAGGCCTACGGCAGCGTAAGCGTCGACGGGCAGAGTGTGTCCGCCGTGGCGGCGGAGAGCTTCCGCTATCCCACCGCGGAAAATGAAGCATTGAGCGTGCGCGCCGAGCTGCCGCAAACCGTCTCCGCCCCCGTGCGGAAGGGACAAACGTTCGGCACGCTCGTCATCTCCTGCGGCGAGACTGAGGTCGGAAGAGTTGACCTTGTCAGCGCGCGCAGCGTACAGGCGCAGGAAACAAAGAGCGAAACAAGCAAAAATAAGTCGCTGGCGGAAAAGCTCTGGCAATTTCTGTCGGCAAAGTAAAGGAGGGATCGACCTGGCCGAAGCAAGAATTCAAAAGCTCATCGCCGAATCGGGGCTCTGCTCCCGTCGCACCGCCGAGCAGTGTATCGCCGCGGGACGCGTGCACGTGAACGGCAAGACTGCGCTTCTCGGGCAGAAGGCCGACCCCGAAGTCGACGAAATCACCGTCGACGGCAGGCCGCTCACACAGGAGGGGCAGAAGCGCTACCTGATGCTCAACAAGCCGCGCGGCTATGTCTGCACGCTCTCTGACGAAAAAGGGCGAAAGACCGTCGCCGAGCTCGTCAGAGACTGCGGCGCGCGCGTCTATCCCGTCGGGCGGCTCGACCTCGACTCCGAGGGACTGCTGCTTTTGACGAACGACGGCGAATGGATGCAGCATCTTCTGCACCCGCGCTACGAGGTCAACAAGGTCTACGAGGTCAGCGTCGCGGGCGAGGTCAGGGGAGCGGCAGAAGCGCTCGCTTCCATGACAC
>OBJF01002329.1_pt1 | contig 14034 bp, 10 predicted proteins | sample 1519091 | NCBI WGS metagenome assembly OBJF01 (sample SAMEA2452124, study PRJEB22498) | human gut metagenome | biome: human feces; feature: human gut; material: feces | place: Australia | collected 2012
GAAGAAAGGATAGTTACCGGGGACTCGGATTCGTTAATGTGCGGCGGGAATCGAAGCGTGGACGAAAATTTCATGTCTGGCAGGAACGGCGGTGAAGATTTAGCAGTGGAAGAAACTATGGAGACAGAGTTTCTTCAGGGTGTTTATGTGATTCAGACGGCGGCGGACGGCAGATTTATTAAGAGGATGAAAGAATATCTGACTTATGAGGAAGCTGCTGAAGCTTGCGGTGTTGATGAAGAGATTCTGCTTCTGCGCCAGGAGATTTCTGGTAAGAGTGAGTGGTACAACGGCTTGATGCCGCCAGATAATCTGAATCCGGAGAGCGTGAAGACATTTTTGAAGTTGACCCATGAGCATTATGAGGAAGTGTTTGGCGGAAGTTTTCCAAAAGAGGTGAAAGGATTTTTCACAGATGAACCAAACTGCTGTGATTTCTTCAGCGTTTTCCATGAAGGCAGACCGTGGATTCCGTGGAGTATTGGATTTACAGAGTATTTTATTGAAAAGAGAGGATATGATCCGCAGGAGAAGCTGCCTTATCTGTTTTTTGATGGGGAAGGGGCGGAGAAGATCCGTCATGATTATTGGAAGACGGTGGCACAGCGTTTCGAAGAAAGTTATATGAAACAGGTTTATGAGTGGTGTGATAAACGGGGACTTCGTACTACGGGACATATTTTATATGAGAACGACCTGGGCTATCAGACTCGTGTGTGCGGTGCGGCGATGCCTCAGCTTCGTTATCTGCATAATCCTGGAATTGATCTTCTTGGCGCACAGACGGATGAGTATCTGACTGTGAAACAGTGTGCAAGCGTGGCACATCAGTATGAACGTTCCATGACCATCAGTGAGGCTTACGGCTGCACTGGCTGGGAGCTGGATTTTTCCACTCAGAAATGGTTGGGAGACTGGCAGTTCGCGCTTGGAATTACGAGACGTTGTCAGCATCTTGCCCTGTATTCCATTACTGGCTGCAGGAAGAGGGACTATCCGCCGGTTTTCAACTATCAGAATACCTGGTGGGATGACAATGATAAGATGGAGAATTATTTTGGTCGTCTGGCGCTGTGTCTTTCTCAGGGTGAGCCGGTGCGGAAGGTGCTGATGATCCATCCGATTTCCAGCATCTGGACCGAGTGCCGCAGTGACCGGGCGGAGGATTTCAATCATCTGGAAATGAATATGGGATGGCTGGATGAGCATATTACTTCTTTAAATCGAAAAGGTGAGTATTATAACCGGATCGCAAAAGCGCTGACTGCAGGGCATGTGGATTTTGATTTTGGAGATGAGATCCTGTTGGAGCAGGACGGCAAGGTTGAGGATGGAATGTTTGTGGCAGGAAAGTGCAGCTATCAGGTGGTTGTGGTTCCGGGAGTGAGCAATCTGTTTGCAAACACGGTGAAGCTGTTGAAGGAATTTCTTGCAGCTGGTGGAATGGTGATCTGGCTGAAGCCGTATCCGGTGATGATTGAAGGAGAACGGATTGGTAGTAAGCAGATCTGCGTTGCTAAGAGATGGGATAAAAAAATAGACAGTGAAGATGTAAATGAAGAGAAATCTGACCGCAGGAAAGTGTGTGGAAAATATGGTGATATCCGGGATGTTTTAGATGAGGAAGCATTTGTTCATACGGTTGAGCATGAATGGGAGCTGACGGAAGCTGTGGCGAAATGCACCGGAAAAGATTTTACTGTGCGAAATGCCAGCGGCGCAGAGGATGGTGAGATTCTTTCCATGCTGAGAAAGACAGAAGATGGACATATTCTTTTCCTGACAAATCACGATCGGAACAATGCACATCAGGTTTACATAAAACTTGACTGCGGGAACGCTGTGGAAGAGCTTGACCCGCTGACCGGAGAAGTTTGTGAGGTGGAAACTGTTGCGGATGGAGAGGGCGTTTGCTTTACCAGGACATTCGAGACGGGGATGAGCCGAATTTATTTTGTGAAGAAAATAATAGGGGCTGGACAGATTATTAAAGAGATAAATAGTGTTGAAGACAAATGTGGAATTGAGGAAGATACTACCGTTGTGGACTTGGCGGCTGTTTCTGATGGCGTAAATGCGGTGCATGAAATGACAGTGAGCAAAGCTGCCACATTCCCATACAGACATCCGCATTACACAGATCCCGTATTAGCTACATTCGGTCCGGATGCGAAATTAAGAAGAACTATGGAGAATGTGCTGACGATAGATAAATGTACTTATGAGCTGGGGACTGCTTCAGCAAATAAAATTTGTGACGGAAATGCTATGGTGGAAGATAAAGATCTCGACGCAATTGTAGAGCAGGTATCAGAATTCAGACATGGCAGCGGACTGTCAGAAGCAGGAAGCGTCTATGAGTCCGCAGAGATGGAAATCTGGCAGGCGCAGAAGGAAATTCGTGAGAAATTGTGCATGCAGCAGGTTTACTATAACGGCGCACCCCAGCGATATACCTGGGTGGATCAGCCACATCCGGCAGATGGAACACCATTTGCCATGCATTTCCGGTTTAATGTTGCAGAAGACATTTCCAGTGAATGCAGTTTTGTAATTGAGAAGCCTTATGACCTGGAAGTTTACTTCGATGGTGTGAAATGTGCGCAGACCGGCAAATGGTTTATTGACAAAGACATGCGTTGCTTCGGACTTCCTGCTTTGAGTAAGGGGGTGCATCGGATTACCATAAAAGGCAGTTACGACCAAAAGCGGGAACTGGAAGATGTATTCGTAATTGGAAATTTCGCCGTAGATATGTCTGGCAATATTTCCAGGGAAAAAGAAATTCTGCATACTGGTGATTGGAGCATGCAAGGTTATGTAAACTATCCTGGCGGTATGATTTACCAGTACAAGGTGCCACAGTTGATTTCCGATAAGCAGGTTCTTCTTCATTTGGGTGAGTGGAGAGGTACCCTTCTGAAAGTCAGAGTAAATGGTAAGGAAGCTGGTTTTCATTTCGAAAAGAAGAACTGTGTCACAGATGTAACTGGTCTTTTCGAAAAAGAAGAGAATACTCTGGAAATTGAAGTTTCAGGAAGTCCAAGAAACATGTTCGGCCCATTTCACCAGTCCTACACCGGCTGCAGCCGAATCAGCTGGGCTGATTTCCGCACCGAGGGAATGTTCCATACGGATGGGAAGGTGCTGAAGCCTTATGGTATGATGGGGCAGAGTTATATTTGTGAGTATGAAGAGCAGTAAAAAATAACAGGAGGATTTATCATGATTGCAGATTACGCAGACAAACTGAATACATATGAGGAATTTAAAGATTACGCTGACATGGTTCAGCAGTTTATCAAAAAACAGAAAGAGGAGAACCTTCCAGAAGGCAGATACGACCTAAAAAACGGCATTTTTGCCTTGGTTCAGAAATATACCACGAAGTCCCTGGATGGTGCACAGATGGAATCCCATAAGAAATACTGCGACCTTCAGTACATTGTAGAAGGCACTGAGAAAATTTACTGGGCATCTCTTCGCAAGCTTACCGTAGAGGATGACCGCACCCCGGAAGCTGACATTATTTTCTATAAAAGTGGTCCGGAGCAGGGATACACTCTTCTGGAGGCTGGAATGTTCGGCTTCTACGCTCCTGAAGACGGTCATATGCCCTGCATCGCCGTAACAGAAGCCCAGCCCGCAACGAAAATTGTGTTTAAGATTCCGGTGAAAGGCTGAAATACTGTGGATTCAGATTGACAAGCTCTTAATAAAGCGTATACTATAGCGTGTTAGAGCCTGCTTGAAAAAACATTCCCGCAAATTGTGACGCACATCTTGCAGAAAGCCTTTATCAAACACGCTCTAGTAAGACACATAGTAGGAGGAAAGAGCTATGAAAAACAACAATAGTATCAAAACCGTAGTTGCTATCGGTATCGGTGCAGCACTGTTCTTTGTGCTGGGACGCTTTGTGGCGATCCCTAGTCCGGTTCCGAACACAAACATCAGTCTTCAGTACGCAGTACTTGGACTTCTTGCAGCAATGTATGGCCCGGTTGCAGGCGGACTCATTGGTTTCATCGGACATACACTGATCGACCTGTCCTGGGGTGGAAGCCCATGGTGGAGCTGGGTTATCACATCTGCATTTGTAGGTGTTGTGATCGGTCTGTTCGCCAAGAAGCTTCAGGTTCAGGAAGGCGATTTCGGAAAAAGCAAAGTTGCCGTTTTCACAGTTGCAAACGTGATCGCACATGTTGTAGGATGGGTAGTTGTTGCACCTGTACTTGACATTGTAATCTATGCTGAACCGGCAAACAAAGTATTTGCACAGGGTGCATTCGCCGCTGTTTCAAACACCATCACAGGTGTTGTAGTCGGCGGTCTTCTGATCCTGGCTTATACAAAAACAATTGCAAAGAAAGGCTCCCTGGATCAGGAATAAGTTGAAAGGGAAATTTGTAAAAGACCTTGCTATGGGGAAACTTGTGGCAGGGTCTTTTTTGATGCATAATTTTATTGGATCCAAAAAGTAAATTTCGCAAGATTTATGCAAAATAAGATAAACTTTGGTAAGAAATTTTATTGTGGATTTAAGAAATTCGTGTTATCCTTTTGAGATGGTGTAAGGTGTACACTTATAGAGATGCAAATTGTTAAGTGGTTCTGAAGCAGTCACATTGTTTACAAATTGACGATGGATTCGCTTCAGGATATTTGATTTTGAGGTACTATATGACAGAGAAAAAATCTCCTATTATTTCTTTCAAAAACTTTTCTTTCCAGTACCGGGCACAGAAAAAGCCTACGCTGAAGGAAATTAATCTGGATATTTATCCTGGCGAGCGGGTGTTGATCGCAGGTCCTTCCGGCTGTGGAAAAAGTACTCTGGCAGGCTGCATCAATGGCCTGAATCCTTTTTCCAATCCAGGAGAATGCAGCGGGGAACTTATTGTGGATGATGTGGATGCGCCGAAGAGCAGCATTTTTCAGCTCTCTGCACATGTGGGCACAGTGCTGCAGGATCCGGATGGTCAGTTTATCGGGCTGACGGTTGGCGAGGATATTGCCTTTGCATTGGAAAACAGCTGCATGCCGCAGGATGAAATGCATGAGATCACCCGTCACGCGGCAGAGCTGGTCGGAATTCAGGATCATCTGGATTACGCGCCCCACGAGCTTTCCGGAGGGCAGAAGCAGCGCGTCAGCCTGGCGGGGGTAATGGTGGATCAGGTGAAAATCCTGTTGTTCGACGAGCCATTGGCCAATCTGGATCCGGCTACAGGTAAGCAGACTATTGAGCTGATCGACGAGATTCAGGAAAAAACAGATACTACGGTGGTGATCATTGAGCACCGTCTGGAGGATGTTTTGTGGCGAGATGTGGACCGTATTGTTCTTATGGCCGATGGAAAAATTCTGGCAGATCTTCACCCGGATGAGCTTTTGTCCACCAGACTTCTGGAAGAAAACGGAATCCGAGAGCCTCTTTATCTTACTGCACTGCGTTATGCAGGTGTGGAACTTGCTCCTGCGAAGAAACCGGCACATGTTGATTCTGTTGTGATAGATAAGGCAGACCGGAAGAAAATGACAGACTGGTTCTGGTCCCGCCCGGCAGCAGAGGCTGAGAAAGAACATGAGCCGCTGCTTGAAGTTAGAAATCTTACCTTTGGTTATGAGAGAGGCAGTCAGACCTTACGTGATGTTTCTCTTACAATCCACAAGGGTGAAATGGTCAGTATTGTGGGGAAAAACGGTGCTGGGAAATCTACTTTTTCCAAACTGGTCTGCGGCTTTGAGACACCAGATTCCGGTGAAATCCTTTTCCAGGGAAGGGATCTTCTGCAGGAAAATATCCGCCACAGAGCCAAACATATCGGCTATGTGATGCAGAATCCCAATCAGATGATTTCCAAGACTATGATTTTCGATGAGGTGGCACTGAGCCTTCGCAATATGGGAAAAAGCGAGGAAGAGATTCGGGAAAAAGTGGAGGAAACTTTGAAAGTCTGCGGACTTTTCCCATTTCGGAACTGGCCGGTATCGGCGCTTAGCTTCGGGCAGAAGAAGCGTGTGACTATTGCCAGTGTGCTGGTGCAGGATCCGGAACTGATCATTCTGGATGAGCCAACTGCGGGACAGGATTTTCACCATTATACAGAGATTATGGAGTTCCTTCGCGGGCTGAATGAAAAAGGGGTAACAGTTGTGATGATTACTCATGATATGCATTTGATGCTGGAATATACGCCCCGGGCACTGGTTTTTGCAGATGGCAGGCTGATCGCGGATAGAAGCGCGGCAGCAGTTCTTTGTGATCCACAGCTGATCCGTCAGGCGGCACTGAAGGAGACAAGCCTTTTTACCCTGGCGAACCAGCTGGGAATCAGTCCGGCGGAAGAGTTTGTGCAGCGTTTTATTGAGGAGGATAGGGAGGTGCGAAGCCATGGCCGCTAAGACAGTGTTGAATTATCTGCCAAGGGAAAGTGTGATACATAAGCTGACAGGTACCACCAAACTGGCGTTTTTCCTGCTTTTTACTTTTGCAAGTATGATCACTTATAATACGTGGGTACTGCTTGGGCTGTTTGCGGTGAGCCTGGCGGCGTTTAAACTGAGTAAGATTAAGTTCCGCGAAGTGCGGTTTATGATGATTTTTATGCTGGTATTTCTGGTGTTGAATAATTTGTTTATTTTTCTGTTTGACCCAAATCAGGGAACCACATTGTACGGAACCAGACATGTGCTTTGCCACCTGTTCTGGCGGTATGATCTGACCGCAGAGCAGCTGTTTTATATGGTGAATATTTCTATGAAATATTTTGTCGCGCTGCCGGTTGCGATTTTATTTATTTCTGCAACGAACCCAAGTGAGTTTGCTGCAAGCCTGAATAGTATTGGAATTTCCTATAAAGTGGGTTATTCTGTGGCAATAGCCCTTCGTTACATTCCAGACATTCAGCGTGATTACCACAGCATCAGTCAGGCCCAGCAGGCCAGAGGCGTGGAGCTTGGAAAAAATGAGCGCTTTTTTGCCCGGTTGAAGAATTCGGTGAATATTCTCCTGCCGCTGATCCTTACCAGTCTGAACAGGATTGATACGATTTCCAATGCTATGGAGCTGCGTGGATTCGGAAAAGATAAAAAGAGGACCTGGTACATGAAGAGACCTTTTGAGAAAAGGGATTTCGTGGCAATTGGAGTTGGCGTGGTACTGCTGGTAGTCAGCATGACGGTGACGATACGGTGGGGGAGATTTTATAATCCGTTTGTGTGAGGGAATTGAATAATATGAAAGATATGAGATGGCTGTGCGAGGGGGCTCGCATGGCTATTTCTTTTAAAGTAAATTAAGGAGTGTACATATTATATTTGGTTATTTGTGGGGGGAGACAGATATAAAAAGAAGCATGACTGTCAAGAAGGAGATTGGATGCAATCTTTAAACGCACTATTAGTAAAACATTGGAAAAGGCATTCTATGGTCAATCATATGAAGTGAAAATTTTATGGTCTCTTCTTGTATTCTGAATTTGTGCGTGTTACTATGAACTTGTAGATATCTTTTGATCTGTGAAGCGTTTCCTGCGTAAGGAGGAAAAATGAGCAGAAAGCCACAGAACAAAAGAAAAAGAGACACTGCTTACCATCCGGAGCTGCATACAAGAGATGTGAACAGCCGGGAGATTTTCAAAAACGATACACTTGCCAGCCAGTTTTTGAGAAATTATACGAATATTCCATTGTTTGCGAATGTTCAGTCTGAAGATATCAAGGATGTATCCAGCAAATCAACTCTATTTACAGCAATGCGCCGGAAGCGATAAAAGAAATTTACAAGAAGATTTTATGGACTTTACTAATAAAGATGAATGTGCCCGTGGACGAGGCAAGAGAGATGATGGGCGAGATTGGAGGTCGTGGAATGGGGTATCTGTTTGAAAAAAGAGCAAATGTAACCGAAAACTAAATTTAAGTAAGGGAAACAAATCACGATGAAAGGTATTAATACGTAAAATGTTATAAACTTAAGTGAAATTTATAAAAACAAACCTCCGGTTCTCAGGGACACTCTGAGAGCCGGAGATTTTATCTTCAATTCACAAAGGAGAAAACCATCATGAATTTATCCAATATTTTCGAATCCACCGATTTCGTCCACGCCAGTGGCACGAAGGAGGAACTGCAGGTTGCTGAATTTCTGAAAGCGCAGTGCGAGGCGCTGGGAGTGCCAGCGAGGCTGGAGGCTTTTCGGGTTGCTATGGGAGAGATTGAATCTGCGCATTTGTTTGCAGATGGGAAGGAAATCACCTGTAAGGCGTTTAACTGCTGTGGCAGCGGCAGCGTAGAGGGAGAGCTTTATTATATGCCGGGAACGGATCCTGTTTCCATAGCAGGTGCAAAAGATAAAATTGTACTGATGGACACTCAGGGAGTTGGATTTTTTGTTTACCAGGATCTGATAAAAGCAGGAGCAAAGGGAATTATTTTCCAGTACGGAAATATGTATTATCCAAATACAGATATTGACCAGCGCGATCTGCGCGAAGCCGTTGTAGGGGAAGAACGGAAAGTTCTTTGCGCCATGATCCATTCCAGCCAGGCAGTAGAACTGGTGAAAAATAAGGTGAAGAACATTCGTCTGGAGGTTTCCCAGAAAGAGTACGACGGAGAGTCCCACAATGTAATTGCAGAGCTTCCTGGCAGACGGGACGAGTTTATTGTGCTTAGTGCCCATTACGATTCCACTTCTTTATCCCACGGCGCTTATGACAACATGAGTGGCTGCGCAGGTTTGCTTGGAATTATGGAACAGCTGAAGGGAAAAGAACTGAACTATAGTCTTCGTTTCGTATTCTGCGGAAGTGAGGAGAGAGGGCTTCTGGGCTCTAAAGCATATGTGAAGGAGCATAAAGAGGAACTGGACAAAATAGTGCTGAACATTAATCTGGATATGATTGGAACTTATATGGGTAAATTTATCTCCTGTGTTTCCGCAGAGGACAAGCTGGCACATTATATATCTTATATGGCAGCAGAAATCGGTTTTCCAATTGAGGCAAAGACCGGAGTGTATTCCAGTGATTCTACACCTTTTGCAGACAGCGGAATTCCAGCACTCTCTTTTGCCAGAATTGCCAGCTCCAATGTGGCACCAATTCATTGCCGCTATGATGTGAAGGAGGTTATGTCCATGGAGCAGCTACAGGGGGATATTGATTTTCTGGTGAAGTTTACAGAACGTTTTGCAAATGCAGCAGTGTGTCCGGTTGCAAGGGAGATTCCGGAGAAAATCAAGAAAGAACTGGATGAGTATCTTGCAAGAAAAAGAAAAGAGCAGTAGGGGAGGCATCCTATGAGTTACATAACCACATACACAAGAAACCATTTCAATCCGGTTCATCCGGAGGCGGAGAAGATCGATATTCAGGATATTGCACATGCGTTGTCGCTGACATGTAGGGGAAATGGACATGTAAGTTCTTTCTGGTCTGTTGGGGAGCATTGTATTTGCTGTGCGAAGGAGGCTCTTGGGCGAGGGTATTCCAATCGTCAGGCGCTGGCTTGTCTTTTGCATGATGCCAGCGAGTGCTATATGTCAGATGTGCCCCGTCCGCTGAAGCAGGAGATGCCCAGATACCGTGAGGTGGAAGAGCAGCTGCTTCAGGTGATTTATAAGAAATTTCTGGGAAGCAGTCTGACTGATGAAGAAGCGCAACGTCTGAAAGAAATCGATGATGATCTTCTCTGGTATGATTTAGAGGTTCTTCTGGAAGAGAAACAACCGGGGGATGCACCGAAGCTGCACTTTGAGCTGGATTATACAGTGCGGCCGTTTGTTGAAGTAGAGCAGGAATATCTGGAAATGTTTCAAAAACTGAGCGAATCATAAAAGACAGATTTTTACCCGGAGAATGCGGCATTTATTATGCAGAAATATGAGGGATGGCAGATTCAGAAACAGACCTCAGACAGATTCTATGGGAGGAACAACACATGAACCAGGAGATAAGAATAGCGGTTTGTGATGACCTTGCGGAAGACAGGGAGAATATCACCCGGCTGCTTTCGGAATACACAGACAAAAATAACCTATATGTGAAAATAGAAGAATTTTCTTCCGGGGAGGCATTTTTATCCTCAGATACATCCGTTTATTCACTGGTTTTTATGGATATTTTTATGAGTGGGATGAACGGTATGGAGACGGCGAAGAAGCTGATTTCAAGAAACATCCGGGTGCAGATCGTGTTCGGGAGCACCAGTACGGAGTTTGCAGCAGAGGCCTTTGATATTGAGGCGCTTCATTACATGGTGAAGCCAGTGAGAAAAGAGAAGCTGTTTCACATTCTGGATCGCTTTTTTGACAGTGTCTACTCCCTGCGGACTGTGAATGTGAAAGTGGGACGGCTGGAGGAGAGCATTTACATTTCCGATATTCTGTATGCAGAAGCAGATGGAAAACGAGCGAAAATTCACACGAAAAAGGGCGTGATAGATGCTTCCATGTCTATGGCAGATCTGGAAAAGGTTCTGCCAGCCAATGAGTTTTGCCGCCCGATCCGGTGGGCGCTGGTTTCCATGAGGGAAATCGTGGCTATGCCTACGGATATTCTGAAGCTGTCGGATAAGACAGAAATCCCCATTAGTCGTCTTAAGCGAAAGGAAATCCAGGATGCTTTTGCAAATTATAGCTGGCGAAGTACGAGACGGCGCATGCGGGGCGGAATCCTGTAAAAGAATTTACAGACTACGTTATAATTATAAAAGGAAAAAACTTTATAGCGTGTTTGAAAAAAGGTTTTCTGTAAAATATACGTTATAATCTGCAGGCGAAACTTGAAACGAAATATTGAGAGAACGTTTCGGACATGTTATGATTTGGAAAATATGAAAAACCTTTAGAAAACATTTTTTTGAAAGCGGAGGACATCATACTATGGGAAAAATTATTAATTTATCAGCAGTACTGGAAAAAGAAGAGAAATTACAGCAGGTTGTAGATTACATGGAGGAACTGAAAGACCAGTTTTCAGATTTGATCCAGGAGTATGAGGATGATGGCGCAGATGTAAGGAAAGTCGATACACTGACTGAGGCTCTGGACGCGCTGGAAGATGCATATGAGATGGTCTGTGAAGTTGCTGAGGAAGAGGAGTGATAATTTATTTAAAATAAGGTACATTCAGCTAAAAACACGAAACAACACAACGTGTTAATTAGTACTGGGTGTACTTTTCTTGTATATTGTGGAGATTTTGTAGTGTATAGAAATCGTACAAGCGTCGCTACGCGACGGCTCTAATGTTACTGTGAACTTTGTTCACAAAAAACACCTCGCGGAATGTTACCAGTGAACAGTAACGCTCCAATCTATTTTCTTATATAAAATCCCAAAAACCTATTGACATAGTGGGTTAATAGTGGTAATATCCATTTAACAAATAAATAACCCAGTAAATCAATACGGAATATCGACAATTATTGCCGAAGAAGCAAGCTGGCAGTCACTGGGGGCAGATACAGACATAACAGGCGGGCCGCCATACGGCGACATCACCTCGAATAAATGTAAAGCGGCCGCAGGCGCCGGGAAAGGAATGGATATGGCATACTATAAGGGAACACTTGGATTGATCGGAAATACCCCACTTGTAGAGGTTACTAATATTGAGAAGGAGCTTGGACTGGAAGCTACCGTTCTTGTGAAGCTGGAATACTTTAACCCGGCAGGAAGCGTTAAGGACAGAATTGCCAAGGCTATGATCGAGGATGCAGAGCAGAAGGGAATCCTGAAAGAAGGTTCCGTAATCATTGAGCCAACTTCTGGAAATACCGGAATCGGTCTGGCATCTATCGCAGCAGCTAAGGGATACAGAATCATCCTCACCATGCCAGAGACCATGAGTGTTGAGCGTCGAAACATTCTGAAAGCATACGGTGCAGAGCTTGTTCTTACCGATGGAACCAAGGGAATGAAAGGCGCCATTGCCAGGGCTAATGAACTGGCAGAGGAGATTCCGAATAGCTTCATCCCAGGACAGTTTGTGAACCCGGCGAACCCGGCAGTGCACAAGGCGACTACAGGTCCGGAGATCTGGAAGGACACTGAGGGAAAGGTTGATATCTTCATCGCAGGTGTTGGTACAGGCGGAACCCTTACCGGAACAGGCGAATATCTGAAAGAGCAGAACCCGAATGTGAAAATTGTAGCACTTGAGCCTTCTACCTCCCCGGTATTATCTGAGGGAAAAGCAGGTCCGCACAAGATCCAGGGAATCGGTGCCGGATTTGTTCCGGATGTTCTGAATACCAAGGTTTATGATGAGATTTATAAAGCAGAGGCTGATGAGGCATTTGCCACAGCGAAGCTTCTTGCACACAAAGAAGGAATCCTGGTTGGAATCTCTTCTGGTGCTGCATTAAGCGCTGCAATCGAGTATGCGAAGAAACCTGAGAACAAGGGCAAAGTGATCGTAGCACTTCTCCCGGATACTGGTGACAGATATTATTCTACACCACTGTTTACCGAGTAATAGAGTCTATGGCTGGCTGCGTTCCGTGAAGAGCTTTTGGGCAGCGGAGTGGACAGTAATGCTTTTGTAAAATCTATGAACAATAAATAAGGAAGTGGCGTGATGCCAGTGAGGGCTGTCGTGTCTGATATGCGAAAGATGCATGTTGGAAGTGGCAGTCCTTTTTTTATTTCAGATTTAAACTTTGCAGAAAGCCTTTTTCAGACATGCTCTAAAATGTGTTTGAAAATTTATTCCATCAATCTGTGTACCCAAAGATTCATGACCATAATTTTCCATAGGTTTTTATATGCATAAAAAAAGCAATCTTGTGCATAAAAACCGTAACCTTCCTTAACATTATTGTTTCAAAAATTTCAATATGATATTCTTTTTATGAGAAAAAAGAGTGAATTTTCCTGATGAATTTTGCAGAAAACAGAGGATGCTGTGTTACCGTTTACAGGGAAATGACTGAAACAATGAGGGAGGAAGAAAGAGTGAAAAAACAAATTTCAAGATGTATCAAAATGCTGTTTCTGGGCATTATCATGTGCCTTGGCATGGCGCTGAGTGTACATGCAGACTCCGGTCAGTTCTTTAACTTTAAACCGGAAAAGTGGGATAAGGAAGGATTTTCCTGGACAGACAGTAAGGGACAGATCTGGAATGCCTATGAATATGGAACAAAGGGAGAGGCATTTATTAGTTCTGTAGACAAAGCGACTTCTATGGAATTGCAGTTTCCAAGTGTTGTATATAAAAATGGTGTGGCAAAGAAAGTAATTGGAGTAGGTTACTGCGATCCAGACAAAACTAATCCGTACGAGGCATATTATAGCTTCACTTATGGCGGGAAAAGCAGTGACTATATGTTATATAAGGTGATTCTTCCTGACAGTGTATGCTGTGTACTGAGAGATGCGTTTTATAATCATAGGGGAATAGCGGCAATTCAGCTTCCACAGAACCCTACATTATCCATTGGATACAGAGCTTTTGCTGGTTGTACAAATCTTCAGATCGTATATTTTAATGCAGCAGTGGGAAGTGCTCAGCCTGTAAAAATAGACGAATGGGCATTCCTGGGTTGTGATAAACTGGAAGAAATAACACTTCCACCAACGGGAGCATACAATGAAATTGATGGGGAGGCTTTTAAAGGCTGTGTTAATCTGAAAAGAATTTACAACGCCCCTTCCTATCTGGATATGGGAGACGAGCAATCTGTGGAGGAGGTTTCCTTTGCGGAAGGTCTTACCTATATAAATGGAATTGATACAACTGAGTGGACAAAATGGGATGAAGAGGGAGAACCTACAGAGGGACATATGGTAAATATTAAAACTCTGAAAAAAGTAACACTTCCATCTACTCTGAAAGAAATTGGCTCTGAGACATTCACAGATAATAAAAACCTTACAACCATAAATCTTCCAGATGGTCTGACAAGAATCGGAAGTTATGCATTCAAGGGATGTACCGCCCTTACCGGATTTACTTCTCTTCCGGCAAGTGTAAGCGGAGGCATTGAAGACGCTGCATTTATGGGCTGCAAGAACCTTCA
>OBJF01002339.1_pt1 | contig 13993 bp, 9 predicted proteins | sample 1519091 | NCBI WGS metagenome assembly OBJF01 (sample SAMEA2452124, study PRJEB22498) | human gut metagenome | biome: human feces; feature: human gut; material: feces | place: Australia | collected 2012
TTTACCTTTATTTTCATAAATCTCTATATTTTCATATATTTTCATAAAAACTTCCTGTGTAATATCCAAAGCACTATGTTCATTACTAATATGGTAATAACAATACCTATATATCTTTTCATAATACTTTCTCACAAGTTCCTCGAAAAGTTTTGTTTGACCTCTCTGTACTTCTCGAATTATTTCTTCATCTTTCACTAATAATCTACATCCCATCTTTCCTCAGTTCTATATATAATAACGATTGAATCTTTACTTTTTATAAAAACAAATGAATTTTTTTATGATTTTTACTAAAATCCTTATTTTAACCATAAAACTTAATTATCAAATTCCAAGCACTTCACTTCTACCACCCTACACCTTAAAATCAGTCGTTTACCTTTATTTTCATAAATCTCTATATTTTCATATATTTTCATAAAAACTTCCTGTGTAATATCCAAAGCACTATGTTCATTACTAATATGGTAATAACAATACCTATATATCTTTTCATAATACTTTCTCACAAGTTCCTCGAAAAGTTTTGTTTGACCTCTCTGTACTTCTCGAATTATTTCTTCATCTTTCACTAATAATCTACATCCCATCTTTCCTCAGTTCTATATATAATAACGATTGAATCTTTACTTTTTATAAAAACAAATGAATTTTTTTATGATTTTTACTAAAATCCTTATTTTAACCATAAAACTTAATTATCAAATTCCAAGCACTTCACTTCTGCCACTCTGCACCTTAAAATCAGCCTCATATCAGAAGAAGAGCTACAGGTAGACAATATGATTTCCTCTGGCCAGTCACAAGTCATATTGTATTCCAAAACATATGCTTTATCTCTCATGGATACTCTTTCACATGCTACAATTTCCAACTGCAGAGTTTTCTCCGGCAGATACAGGTATGCAATCCCAAATTCTCTCCGAAATGCGTTGTTCTGATATTTTTTCAGATTACTGAACATACTGCCGTCTTTCATATTGTGCCCGTATATGATCACACGTTGCTCTGTAAAATCTGCACGATTCCGATAATCTAAAAAGATACTTCCTGCCTTATTTGCTTCTTTTTGGAACGTATGATGCAGATAATACTCGTTATCCTCTCCCTGTACTACCGGATAATCCACACCAATCCCTGGAATCTGTATCCAGGCAACAATATCCTCATTGATTTTGCGAAGCTCCGCAAAATCAATCGTCTTCTCTTCTGCTTTACTTTCTGCCGGATCATCCTGCTGCCCGTTCGGTTCTTCTTCTGTGTATTCCTTGAGTTCCTCATACTCTTTCTGTCCGTCATAATATTCCTTTCCTATTTCCACAAGGTTCATGGCTGCAATTCCAAAAACCGCAATGCAAAGCACCAAAATAATTTTTTCTCCAATATGTCGCATATTCTTTCCTCCAATAAAAAAAGAGATTGCCACCTCGAATTCCAAGTGACAATCTCCATCATTACATGTTACATTCTACGATTATTATATTCTATCTTTTCCGTCTTCGGATACGGATTACTATAAAAAAAGCGCCAAGTAAGGCAGCACTCATAATTACAACCGGAATCCATGCTCTTGTATCGTCCCCTGTCTTCGGTGCATCCGGCGGCGGAGTTCCTGGTTTTCTAGTATTTTCAACCTCTTCTGTTACTTCAATGATTTTGGTTTCATCATCCTGATATTCAAATACCACTTCCACCTCTTCTGTATTCGCTTCATAGCCTTCTAACGGTTTCGTTTCCACAAGAACATATACAATCGGTTCTACATATTTGCCCTCTTCATAAACTGCAATCGGCAGTTCTTCACTCTTTGCAGTTCCATCCTCGCCGGTCACCAGTGTTCCAACTACTTCCCCAGTAGCTTTATTGCGGAGCTCAAATTCTACGCCTGCAAGCGGTGCTTTATTTTCCGCATCTGTCTTCTGAATCAGGAGCTGACCGGATGGACGTTCATCTTTCATCTCTACTTTCTGAATTTCCCCTGTTTCTTCGACAACGAAAGGAACATCGGATACAACAAGATATCCTTCCGGGGCTGCCTCTTCATGCAGGATGTACTCGCCCGGTTCTAACGCATACACTTTATGCGGTTCTTTTGTGGAAACCCATTCTTCCACTATTTCCCCGTCCTTATCAAGGATTTGAAGTTTTGCCCCTTCCACTTCCTTTTCATCTGTGATGTCAGTTTTTGTGATTTCTACAACTGTCGGCTGATTTTCAATCTCTTTTGCAAGGGAAATCACCTCCAGCTCCGGATTCTGATAGGTTGCGTCAAAGGACCATGTTTCTTCTGTCTTCAGATACCCCGGTGCTGCTTCCAACTCTTTCACCATATATTTTCCATGCGGAAGGTCAATGTCAAATCGGAGGGTTCCATCTTCTGCCGATTCTGCTTTCGCAAGAAATTCTCCTGCCTTTACAATCACTTCCCCTGTGAGGTCTAAAATATCTTCCTCTGCATACAGCCCAAATACGGCACCCTGTACCGGTTCTTTCGTTTCCTTAGATTGTTTGGTAAGGGCAAGTTCTATTTTCTGGCGTTTATTTTCAAGTTCCATAGAAACATAATCTACCGCTACTTCCTGTCCCTGATACTTAATTTCAAATTCTTTTGCTCCAGGGTCCAGAACAAAATGATGATTTCCAACATCCGTCTCCTTCAGGTAATAGGAACCAACCGGCAGATTGTGAAGTGATACAGTTCCCTCTTTTCCGGTCACAAGTTTTGCAACAAGTCCATCTTTTTCATACAACACTTTGCGGTTACCAGCTTCATCTTTCTGTCCATCTGGTGTATAAATCGTTTCTTTTGCATAAACTTCAAAGGTTATACCCTCTGCTCCCTTCTTCTCATATTGGAACATATAGCCGCTGTCTTCTTCTATGACTTCCTCTTTGCCGAAAAATTCACTGATAGAATTTATTGTGCCTGCGATGCCATTTTTCATTTTTGTAAGAAGGGAATCTTCCACATTCTTAGCACCCACAAGATCTTCCCCTGTTTTCTTGATGGTCAGACTTCCTACCGCTTCATCGTTTTGCTGGCGTACTACGACAATATATTTTCCGGTTTCTTCCTCTACTTCATAAGCTGTTTCGGAATTCACAGTGATCGTAATGAAATCGCGTTTTGCATCTTCATAAGCACCTGTCTGTGACAACTGGTTTAATGGAATATCGCTCTCTCCGTCTTTCAACGCCATTTCATACCCTGGCTGTACATATAAATCAGGAGCTTTTACTTCTTCTATGCGGTAAGTTCCCATCTTTAACTGCTCCGGTGTCATAAGATAACCTTCGTCATTCGTTTCAAATACATCCAGTTCCTTTTCTTCCGGATAGCGCACCTTCATTGTCACATATTCTTTCTTTTTCACATCATAGATTTTATATTGTGCGTGATTATTTAATACCGGAAGATGTGTCTGTGCATCTTCCTTGATAATCTTAAGGAAAAACTGGATTGGTCTATCATCAAAAACACGCCATGGCTGCGGTTCCCTGCTATCTTCGGAAATGGTTACAAGGAATGGATTGATGGTCTGGAGATTTTCTGGAGTTGTAGATTCAAAAACCACATATTTTCCATATGGAAGTTCTGGAGAACGTACAAATCCTTTCTTGTCTGTAAACAGTTCTTCCACCGAAACTTTCTTACCATTCTCGTAATAATGTGCCGTTTCATCTTCTGAATAGTCATAGCCGATAAAATCCTCTGCTTTGAAAGCATTTCCTTCCGATGGTTTCAGGCTTCCATCTTTCACACCTTTTAAATCCTGAATAAGGAATACCTTAAATCCGGCTCCTTCCAACAGATCCGTCTCTGTCTGGTTGCCATCCTCAGAAATCTTAATTAATTCAAAAGCCTGTTTTTTTACCGTTTCTTTTACCGTTACATTCCGGTGTACAATAGCAACCTCCTGTCCTTCATAGCCAACTTCTACCGGATATGCTGTTTCATCCAGCAGGTATCCTTCTCCCGGCGAAATTTCTTTTACATAATAATTCCCCAGATACAGATTCGTAAAATCAACTTTTCCATCTTTGATCACACCCTGCGCAACCAGATTATCCTTTTTATGGACGTCTTCCGACTTCCCATTCGGATGCCGGATATCTTCTGCCGCATACAATCCGTATACTGCACCATCCAGATTAGCATCTCCCTGGCTGATATATTCTTCCGCATCTTTGTCTATCTTGAAGACATGGACTTCCCCACGCACTTCTTTATTGGAAAATGTGTGTGTAAATTCGTAAGTATACGTTGTGTCGTTCTCATACTCAAACAGGAAGTCATAACGGTCCGTACTCATATAATAAAATTCCGGTGCCTGAATCTCTTTCAGATAGTAACGAAAATTAATCGGAATATCCGCTTGGAACGCTGCCACTCCGTCTTTATCAGATGTAACGCTCTCAATTAAGGTATCTTTCTTCACAACAACGGCTCCGGCTGCATTGGTAATGTCTTCCCCTGCATACAGTCCAAATATAGCGCCCTCTAAAGTCACCTTGTCATTTTCAGACTGTTTTACTGCCTGCACCTTTACTCCCGGTCTGGCATTCACATAAGCTGCTTCCTCCTGCACCAATTCTACTGTCTGTCCGGCATAAGAAAGGGTGACAAATTGTGTACGATCTGCCTCAGTCTTTCCAATGGTAAGATCTGACGGAGCTTTCTGTTCCACAATCTTATACTTTCCTAAGTGCAGCTCCTTACTTGTGATGCTTCCGTCTGCCTTTGTCGTCAGCTTGTCCACCAGCTCGCCAGACTGATAGATCGGTGTCTTCTGATCCTGGCTTACAATGTTTTCTGCTGCGTAGATAAAATAACTTGCCTCTCCAAACGGTGCAGACTGATACTGGAACGTAAGATGCCCTTCTTTTCCGGATACGGAAGAAAGCACCTCACCGCTCTTTCGGATTGTGATTTTTCCTTTCTGCTCCTCATTTGTCACCGTTTGGCTCTGGGTTTTCCCTGCCTCCAGTTTCACATTGAAAGATGAAGTATTCAGCTTATATCCCTGGGGAACGGAAATCTCTTTTAAATATACCGTATCCTGTGTCTTCGGGATCTCTACCTGTGTTTCCCCTTTTTCATTGGTTGCCGGCATCTTGGTAATCAGTTTGGTACACTCTTTGTCACTGTAAATTCCAAAGACGGCACCGGCAAGGGCTGTGTTGGTCACGTTATCCTTTTTCATGACCTTGACTTTTGCATAATCCATCCATTTTACCTGAAAGCTGACAGAATCACTTTCCTCTTCAAAGAATGTGCCATAGCCAATATCCTGCGTGGTTCCCCCCGTAGAAACAACTAAAGTTTTCCACTGTGTTCCCATCTGCCCTGCCAGGGAACCTGAATTCCAAGTTCCGGTTACTGTCATCGGGGCGCTGAAATAGAACTTTGTACCGCCAGGAATTTTCACACTGCCTGTTTTCGTGGCATCGCCGCTATGATAAGTCACATTCTCCGGCAAATTCAGCGCAATATAGTTTCTGTGATCGCCTTTTAAGTGAAATTCTTTTGTACGCTGCTCCCCATTGCTTTCATATGCGGCAGCCGAAGTCGGAGAAAGATCGATTGCAGCTTTTGGAGGTGCCTCCAAACCATTTAAATACTGGATGTAATCCCATAATCCTGACGACTGGATGTTTTCAAATGTACAGCCATAAAAACCGTCTGTTCCGCAATATGCATAGGATGCCGCAATGTGTGTGAAAATATATTTCAGTTTCCAGTCAAACCCCGGCATATAACTGTCTGTAATATCTCCCGGTCCTCCGTATCCATAATAAAGAACTTTCTGCAAAGCCAGGTTACTTTCAAAGATATTTGCCACATAATCACTGGACGGCGGCGAAGATTTTGCGGACTCCAGACAATATGCTACATGCCCATTTACCGTAAAATAGGTTGTAGAATAATTCCCCAAACTAGATGGATACGGAAGTCTTTCCCCCACTACCAAATTGGCGTTGATCGACCTGTTTTTTGCCATGCTTTCCGGCACAACTGATAAAAAAGCAGCATTATCCGGAGATACATCCAGTTTCAAATGCTCTGTGTTTTCCGGTACCTCCGGTGCCTCTGTCAGGACGGGTTCCGGCTCAGGATCACTTTCCTCCGTATCCTCTTTGTTCCCTTTCTGTCCATGATCTGCCCCTTTGCTCTCAGCCTCACGAGGCTTAACAACGATCTTACGTGTCACTTCATAACTATCACCTTTTTCCGGTGTAATCAGATAGGTACTCAAATAAGTGCCCGGACGGTCCGCAAAAAATCCTTGTCCGTCTTCACTGACAACATCTTTCAATACAGCCTTTTCGCCCTTTTTCAAAGAAAGACCTGTGAAATCTTTTTCGATTTCAAATGTTTCTCCCTGCTCAATCGTCAGGGTTTCGGCGGTGATCTGTTCCTCTCCCTCATCGCCTTTTTCCTCCTTTGTTACATTTGTCTCTGATTCTGCTATTCTGCCTTTTGATGCCGCAAATACAGCATTCCCAGACGGAATAAGTGCAGAACAGGATAAAAGAAAAGCCAGCGTTCCCGCCAGCCATCTGTGTTTTCTATGTTTCAATTGCAACGCTCCTTTCCTGTTGGTTTTTGAGTGTGATTGTGTATTCTTATTTCCCCGAATCTTATGTAGGGCGTTCCCGTATGTGCATATGCTTCATCTCCTTTCCTCTGGCTCATAAATCAGGCCATAAAAAAACGGAACTGCCCTCTTACAGTTCCGCTTTTTTATCACCTGATTGTTTTGGGACGTATCATGAATCTGCCAGTTTTACTTTGCATCGTTTCATATAACACGCAATCCCGTATTTTAAAATTTTATCCACTCCGTTCTCCCGGAGTTCTTCATCATATTTCTTTTCCTCTATCTGCTGTAGTGCCCGTTCACAAGCCTGATCAAGATTTCCGTCATTGGCATACTTAACTTCGATAAGAATAACCGTTTCACTGTTTTCAGTTTCAACGAGAATATCGCTGTATCCTTCGCCGCTTTCCTGATTGGACGATACGTACCATTCTTCCTTCACGCCCAGGATTCCAAGCAGTATCCCATGATAAAAGTTCTCCTTGCTTGCTTTTCTCACAAACGTATCCCGGATACTGATGGTCTTTTTCAGGTAGCTTTCAAAAATTTCCCCTACCTTCGTTTCCTCACCGTTTTTCAGGGCATCACAGAATCGGCTTAATGTATCGCCGTCCTTTGCAACGCTCTCTTTAAAGTATTCCATGATCTGTGTTTCAAAAATATCCCGGATTTCCAGATTCGGTATTGCAAGTTTATACCGTTTTGCATCAACCCTTCCACGCTGTGTTAAATATCCCGTCATAAACAACAGGCTCCAGACGTTCTCTAATGACTGATACATTTCCGGATAGACAAGCTCCTGATGAATCTCTTTTATGATTTCCTCTCCGGCAAGCAAAGTTTCAATCTCACGCTTGGTTTTAAAATTACCGGACATTTGAATGAATTTCTTGACGGCATCATTACTGCTGGTGTTGATCCAATAATTTTCCGGAAAAGAATCCGCATGGTCTTTTAATTTATCACAGTAATTCAATACATCCCAGGGGCAATACACTTCTACGTCGCCAAACTGATACCCGTCATACCAGTTCTTTACTTCTTCATAATGATCCTCGATTTCATAATACTTCAGCATTTCTCTTACTTCCGTATCTGTAAAACCGAAATATTCATCATACCGTTCATCTGTAATGGACAATACTTTCAGGTTATTAAGCCCCGTAAAGATACTTTCTTTTGAAATACGCATGCATCCTGTCATTACTGCAAATTTCAGACTGTCATTCGTTTTCAATGCCTGTTCCAATAAACTACGGATTAAAAAGATCATCTGATCATAATACCCGTTTTCAAATGCTTTTGCTAATGGAACATCATACTCATCAATCAAAAGAACTACTTTTGTTCCATAATGTTTCTCCAATAATTCCGATAATATTTTCAATCCACCGCAAAATGCAGCCTCACTCATATTATTATTCAAAAGTTCCTTATATTCTAACTTGTCATAATCACTTAAGGCGTCGCTCCCCAAAAGAAACTGAACATTACGGGCTACTTTTTTCATGATTCGAACCGCAAAATCAAATGCATCCTCATAAGTGGCTGCATTGATTCCTTTCAGGGAAATGGAAATAACCGGATATTTCCCCATATACTCTTCACACAATTTTGTATCTTTTAAAATTTCCAATCCCTCAAAGATACTTTGGTCTCTCTCTATGGAAAAAAAGTGTTCCAGCATACTCATATTTAAGGTTTTCCCAAAGCGTCTTGGTCTGGTAAAAAGATTCACCATTCCACCGTTACGGATCAGTTCTGAAATCAGCCCCGTCTTATCCACATAATAATAGTTATCGTTAATAATCTGCTCAAAATTTTCCAATCCCACCGGAAGGCGTTTTTTTTCTTTAACCATATCATTCACACTCCTTCTCTATTAGTTATATTATAACAAAGATACGCTCAAAAACCTATACCTAACTTTTTTCATAATTCCCGTAATTTCCAGTCGTCAATGCCTTTGTAATTCTCCTGCCAGTAACCTTCGTCATCTGTATCCCAAACCGCACGCTTACAGATCAAACCCAGTTTTTCACAAATCTCATAGAGTTTCAGACATCCTTTCCGGATATGATCCCGTTTTTCTCTCTTCTTCGGACATTCATGACTGCTGCCCTCACAGTCTGCACAGGCTTCGCTGTAAGCACGATCACAATGAAGACGTATACATTTGTCCATATCATTTGCTTCAATGACTACTTTTACTCCATGAGCTTTCAACCGGTTCAGCGCCAGTTCCAATTCTTTATAAGCGGACACACCCGGATTTCCGAGATAAGGCTGTCCGGTTCTCTGGTAAGCTGCTTCTGCTTTCAAAACACCTTCCGTCACGTAAACCACCGGACTGTTCAGGACACCAGAAAAACTTACCGGACTTCCAGGGGAACATCCCTTTTCCATCTTTGCACTGCTGAGCCATACATATTTCCGTTTCTGATAAGGTACATCCAAACGGATCTGGAACGCAATGAGCAGTCCCTCATCACTCCACACCGGACAGAGATAGCCGTTATTCTTCTGATAAAAGGCAATTTCCCAGTCACCATGATAATTCATGAAAAAACCGGGCACGCCCTCCAGCCTGCAACCACGTTTCAGTAATTTTCTGGCGATTGCGACAGATTCTTCAGCACAGGTACTTTTATACCCCAAAGCTTCCATATTTGCAACTTCCGTTTCTGTAAGCCCCCGGCTTAACAAATCGTTTCTGTGTTGAGGCAATAGCTGCAGCAAAGTTAGAAGTTCCCGGTACGTATGATCCCGTCGCTTATAATCTACAGGTTTTGCCAGGGCCTCTTTCTGCTTCTTTTTCCGGCATTGGATCTCCAGTCTCTTTTCCATCTGTTCACCTGCACCCAAATCCAGCTTCTTCTGTATTTCATGGTAAGCTTTTTTATAACAGTCAGAACCATATAGCCCTGTCAATTCTACATATAGTGTAAGCATATTTCCTGCTGCATCACAATGGAAGCAATGATAGACATTTGCCAGTTCGCCATCTTTGTATACAACAAAATTACACTTCCCCCTCCTGTCTCCGCAAAACGGGCAGACCACATTATAGGAAGCGTCATCACCACCGGAAAGTCGCTCGATTCCTAAAAGATTTCCCACATCTGTAATCGTAAATGATGTCATATCCTCTACCTCAAAAGAACATGGTCCCACAGGGGAACCATGTTCATACAAACTCATTATGCAGCCTTTAATTCTTCGGATTCATTTTGATAATCCAGAAGTGTTTTTGCCGCTTTTACCAGCTCTTTATTCGGACCTTTATACTTATTGGCAATCCATTTCAAAGTTTCAGTGCCCTTGACTCCGGCTTCCAAAACCTGTTCCATCGTCTTGCCCTTAAACACGCCAAAGTCACACACGAATTTCTTTGCCGCCTCTACTTCGGAATCTGATGTTTCTTCTTCCAGTTCGCCTTGAAGTTCTTCCATAAAGTCAGCATCTTCTTCAAATGGAACTTCTTCTGCATTGATAGGAATAAATCCATCCGCATCCTCAGGTTTGTCCGCCAAAGCTGCCTCTTCTGTGTGCAGTTTTTCTCCTCCTTCAGATGTTGCAACTTCTTTCTTCTCCTCAGATTTCGTTACATGCTCTGCCTGCTTTTCCTCTGATTTGGTTACATTTTCTGCCTGCTTTTCCCAGACTGCCGTATCTTTCTCTGTCTTTTCCGTCACTCTAGTCACCGGAGTGTTCCCTAGCAGAGTTTTCATTTCCTTACTTTTCCCGGAGGATACCGCCGGATTCTTTTTGTCTTCTGCTGTCCCTTTCTTACTTTCTGAACTTTTTACCGCCTTATTTGTTTCCTTTTCTCTTTTGTGAGTTTCTTTCGCCGGCCTATCCGCAGCATTTGTGTCCTGTTCCACATCATGCTTTGTGTAATCAGGATCTTCCTGCTCGCTTCCAACCTGACGGATACAGAATTTATTGCGGAAATAGTATTTCAGTCCATAAGTCAATGCAGTACCATGTGCCTTATCCGGAATCTCATTTGTTCCGGTAATATGGATTGTCGCATGTCTGCATTCCTCCGGCCGGTCCGCATTTGTCCAGCTAAGCTCTACGTCTGCTTCATATCTCCAAAAGTCATCTTTATCTAATACAAGATATGTCGGATGCCCATCCTTGTCATACTGGGTAGGTATTTCACGCACAATATCAAAGTTCACGCCATATTTATTTAATGCCGGTGTCATTGCCTCGTAAATATCGTCCAGTGTGGAAAAATCATACTCCGCCTCATCATTGTAAAATTTTTTTAAAAGAGTTGGCATTTTCCTTCTGATTCTTAACATTTTCTGTTCCAGATTTAAATATTGATAATTTTTCATTAATTCGTTTCCTCCTGTTTCTGCTAATCTTATGCTGTTTTCTTCTTTGTCTCTTCATAAAGAAGCTCTCTGCCGCATGATACACTCTGTATATCTTCTATCCGGAATTCTGCTGCCTTTCCAAAGACGCGATATAAAGCTCCCCTGCCTTTTGGGACAAGGCTCTTAACAGCGTAACATCCTTCGGGATTACATATATCCACCGCTCGCATATTCGTATGAATCACCTTCCCATTTCGACAAAGGACTATCTTTACTGTCCTGTTATTGTTTCCTTCAAGTGCCTGTATCAGACGTTTGATTTTATGGATACGGTCATTCGGAGTATTTAAAATTTCCCTGAATTCATCCCGCACACAACCGAAAAGAATTCGCTGCTGCGAAATATACGCAATATTCCGTTTGATCCACCGCTTTGCAATCTTTTCTGCCACCTGCTCTCCATATTCCAAGAACAGCAAGTACGTGGTATCGGAAAAAGATGCCTCCAAAGAAATCTTCGGTACGAATTTGATATCAGCAAGATTCCTGCCCTGCAGATAATAGTTCTCTGCACGCTCTCTGATTTCACTACGGACCACCAGCGGAATCAAACTCTTGGTATTAAGCCCGGATTGAAATAAGAACTCCTGCCAATGCATTTCCAGTATTTCATCAGCTTTCTGGCTGGCTCGTTCCTCTGCTTCTCTCCTGATGTCTGTTCTACATGGAAAACCTATTTCTTTCGGAATACCAAGTAATACAGCAAGTTCCAGATTCACGTCATACAGATTGTAATTCTTTCTGACAAACAATCCCGCAAATTTCAGATCATGCCCAGGCACAAGATTTTTTCCTGCCCCTTTCTGGAGATACAGATAGATAAAATTTCCCTGCCTCATTTTTACCACCGTATTGTTCTGGTGTTCCCATATATTGCTTTCCTCTGCTTCATTCAGCCATGCAAAAAAAGGTTTGGTATAAACTCCGGACAGCACCCATACAGGCAGCATTTCAGATTCTGCCTTTTTCAGTTTCATAACGAAATCTCTCCCGGTATGTCATAGTCATGCCAGCGTACATTCATGCACCTTGCGATTTTTTCTTCCATTTTTACAAGATTGGATGGGCTGCTGCCGCTTTTCCTTGCAAAAAAAAGTGCCTCGCAAAGCCCGCAGTAAATTTCGTAAGCACTACAGGGCTGTTCACCGAAGTTTGTCTTGAAACGTTCTACCGTCTCCGCAATCAGCTTTTTCCCAAAACTTTGTTTCTTCATGACTTCTGAGAGGGCATTCACCGGATACCGGATACGGATATCACACAGCTTTCCTATGTCCCTTAGCTTCTGTTTGTAATACTGGAAAATGGATTCCATATTTTCACTAAATTCTTCTAATCCCTGTTTATGCCGATGCTTTGTACGCAGCGCTTCCCCTAAGACAATCGTAAAGTCTCCATCTAAAATGGAATAGAAAATATTTGCTCCCGATGCTCCCACATCAGAACTCACAATGCGGATAAATGTCTGAAGGTTTCCAAAAGGCTTTTTCCCATGTTCCTCCATCAAATCTGCATAGGCTTTCGTCATCTTTTGATCGACAATCTTCCAAGTGATCTGTGCCATATTGTGGTCTGCATAACCATAAATAAACTCGCCATTACGATCACCACTGATATATGCTGACGCAACCATAAAGAGTTTCGGCATGGAGATAATCGCATAATCTGCTTCATCACCAGAGAGTACTCCCCTTACCTTACCTTCTGAGATCCGCAGAAGCGCATCACCTTTCGCAACCTGCAGGCATTCATTAAGAATATCCGCCAGCACCGATTTTTTGACATCCATAAGTGCCGTTCCCTTAATTCTTGCGCGGTCTTTCAGTGTACTGACTGCCGTTTTTCCCAAAGGATACATTCCTTCCGGAAACTGTAACAGTAATCCGGAATGCTTCTTTGTATCTGCCAGTAAGTCTTTCATATCGACACCTTCCATATCCGGCACAAGTACTTCATGGCCGGAAACTGTCAGGACGCTCAAGCTTCGTGACGGTATACGGATCCATTTTGCTCTTTCATCAATTTCCTCCAGATACTCATGGAAACTTAATTCATCTTTAAATTCCTTTCCAAATTCATCATAATAATACATACTGCTCCTTTCTGAGATTCTTCTTATTTCAAAATTCCAGTCACCATCAGGATATTCCTGATTCTTCCGTTTTCAATCTCAAAAAGATAACCATCCTTGCCCATTTCCGTTAATGTCATAAGATCCAGCTCATTGATACCGTCCCACATTACTTTGATGGTCTGCATATTGTTCCTCCTTTTCTTTTGCTTTTCTCTGCGACATCATACCTTGTCCTGTGGTATTTCTTTTCTGCACAGCCTGACGCTGCCCATACTTCTTGTTGCTTTCATTCGTCATCCTCCTTTCTGAAAAATGGACACAAAAAAAGACACAAAAAGATTCTTTTACTTTTTGTATCTTCCTTATAGACAGTGTCCTTTTTAAGTGTGTTTACACTTCAACTTTAACTTCCGGTTCTGCCGGAACAAAAAATTAAAAACTCTGCCTGTTCTTAGCCTGAACCTGCATAAATTTTAATTCAATCTAAGATTAGCACAATATATAGTTATTGTCAACTTATTAATTCTATATATTGTGTCTAAATTTGTTTTTCAAGAGTCATGACGCAAGATATAGTCACAGCTCTTTTTAAGGTGCTTTTTATGTTTCTTCCGACATGCCTTCCGAATCGGTCAATTCTTCGTCTCCTTCGGTATCTGCCGGATAGATTTCTTTTGCAAGCCCTCTTCCCTGGTCATCTTCCTCTGTCCGGAAGGTAACTGCCTGCCCGGTTTTCAGTTTTCGGAATCCCTCTGTCTGGATTTCGCTGAAATGTGCAAAGAAGTCATTTCCCTTTTCATCTGTGATAAAACCGTAGCCTCTCCTTGCGCTGAACCATTTGACTGTTCCTGTTTTCTGTGCCATAATCATTTCTCCTAGTATAATAATGATGTAGTCAATCAAGACTACTTGGTTAATAAGTTTCT
>OBJF01002358.1_pt1 | contig 13896 bp, 16 predicted proteins | sample 1519091 | NCBI WGS metagenome assembly OBJF01 (sample SAMEA2452124, study PRJEB22498) | human gut metagenome | biome: human feces; feature: human gut; material: feces | place: Australia | collected 2012
GATAGCCCAATTTTACAGTTTCAAATGGCAAATGTGCAAAAGGATGATATATTTAAACTGTTTAAATCGATAAATGCATCTTTAGGAGAAAGCGGGCTGGATGATGGCAGATTAGAAAAAGTGTTTGAAACTTTTTGGCCCAAAATGAACGATGGATTTAATAGTATTGTGACGTCAGAAAATCTAGAACAGAAAAAGGTCTCTAAAGATGATAACAGAAAGATTTTAGAAGAAATGTTGGAATTATTACGTTCGCAACAGATGTTATTGAAGAATCCTGACAAGTTATTGCCGATTGACTATTTTCGCGATTTGATGGCGGTCCTACATATTTCTAATGAGTCTGTACTAGGATCTGGCATGACTAATCGTATGATAATGGAAATGCAGACTTATGAACATCAAATACGAAATTTAATATATAAAATTGAAGATGTGGAGTTGGCGTCTGATATGAACAAATATTTTGAAAGATATGTTAGTTGCGTCAAAAAAGCAACTAGGAGCACCATTGGAGTATATAAGTTATATAAGGAAGTAGAAGATAAATGATAAACTGATTAATATTTATAACCTGAGGAGAATAAATAATGATCATACTTGGGGAATAATGATGCATGCTTTGAATCTGTTTTAGATAGTGGCAATGTTTGTTTTGGGAATGAGATAAAGCCATAGACAGTTTTTAGATTTTGTCTCAGTTTGTGAAAAGCTATAATAGCATGAAAAGCAAAGAATATGGTATATATTATTATCTCATAATTAGAATAGAGGGTTTTTAAAGGTAAGTCTCTGTGTGAAGAAAGCACAGAGGCTTTTTCTATTATATTATGATTATGGCGTGTTTACAAAAAAATATAGTAATGGTATAATTTACTTATTTAAAAGAGATGCAATTTGGAGATAAAAACCAAGTGTGTTCGTGTAGGCTATAATATAGATAAATTGTTTTGCAGAGATTTTCGTCAAGGACAGTACATTCAAATGATACACCAGCTACTGTGGATTGGCGGATAACGAATGTAAGAATTTTAAATGAGAGTCCATCAATACGGATGTATAAAGGTTGGATTTTTCCTTCTTTGGAAAATGATGCAATAACGGGTAATGCTGATACGTGTGTACAGTCAAAAATAGATCGCGATTCGTACATATGTTTGCTCCTCCAATTACATATTATATGAACATATGTTCTGAATGTCAAAGGGAAATTATAGAAGGGGTTTGTATGCAAGAACGATATAAGACAATAGATGACAATGTCAATATGGGACTTGATAACGAGATTTGTGAGTTCAGAGACTATTTCTGTGGCTTGCATCGGGTATATATGTCATCAGTAGACGTAAGGCGAAAAAAGTGTCTTTGTAAACCGACTTTTGATATGATAGGAACCATAGTCTGCCCATATATTAGGAAGTTAGAAGAGTAAGTTTTCTGATATAGAAAGAGGTTGATAGGGATATAGAGGATTTCTTAATGATCCGGGAGACAGTGAAACCACAAAACTTACGAAAGAATGGTGTCAATAGATGGTCGCAAGATATAAAGAGAAGTATATCCATCACAGGAGAGTTTTTAAATCATCGATTGTTCAATTGAGTGCTTTCAAAATATTAAAAAAATAACAAATAAAATTATAGGGTGTTGAAAGAATAGGAATATGAACGAGAGGTACAAAAGATATAAAAGAAGGAAACAACAGTGAAGTTGTTTCCCGTTTTTTATTATAAGGATTTATATAAAAATTTAAATACATTTATGGTAATAGATAATACTGATAGTTTTTTTACCACTTCATTCAGAAGGGATGTTAAAGACTACCAGTATTTTTATTTTCAGGAAGAAGGCGATGGTAGTGACAAAGAAAACATTGTGTCATCCTGCACTCTATGAGTGTCTGAGTTATGATGACGAACTACAGGGAGAATCCAAACTCAGTCGCCAATTAGAATAGGATTCTGGAGGATTACGCCGGGCAGTATGATTTGACGGGTTATGTTCATTACACTGACGATGATATCTTCGGCACGTGATTTGATCACTCAGGTATTCAGGCAATGATCAAGGAGGTGGAGAAGGATAAGATCCGTTTTGGACATGATTATTTCCAAGTGGATGACTAGGTGGAGGTGTTGAGAAAGTACGACACACGGCTAATTGCCCTGAATGATAGTGTTGATACGTTGAAGGGTGATGATGAGTTTGCGTCGTTCCGCAACATTATGAATGGTATGCGATCATCAAGGCAGAGATTTCTACGTGTGATGTGATGGGCATGGTTGTGGTGAAATTTTTTGTACAGATCCTAATTCTGCCATACTGACTGGCACTGACTGTGCGGAGCTGGCTCGTCTTGTTTGTTATCAGCTTTTCATCGATGCGGATTTGGATACTATCCTGCGGTTTTTCCTGGCAATGTTCAGATGGATTGCAGTGCTTGCCAATGGAGCAGAAATCCTGCAGATGTTATTGAGTGGATTTGTTGCGCTTAGGGCGCTAACAGTAGTAGATGCACTACAGTCAGGTATGAGTGATTTCAGCCGGTTTTAATAGACATAACTCATTATGATTGGAGAACTGTCTACCAGCAATGGCAGGCGGTTTTCGCATACATAGAATTTTACGATTCTGAAATGATTTGTAGGAAATGTTGTTTTAGGTAGTGAATTGTGGTAAAATATAGCGATGCGTAGTTCTGAAACGGAGAAAAACGATGGGAAGACCGAGAAAAAATGGAACATACTTAAATGTATGTATTGACAAAAATATTTATAAGCAGCTTGAAGAGATATGCGAAGAAGCAGGGCAAACAAAAACAATAGCTGTTGAGAGAGCCATCATGGCGTATCTTGCGGATTATAGGGTAAAGCAAGAAAAGCTCCATACAATTGAAGAGCAAGAACAATCGCATTCAAGAGAGCAGTTTTGGGGAGCAGGAAATGAACGATAATATGAATAACAGAAGACCAAAATGTATTGATTTGTTCTGCGGCGCGGGTGGTATGTCATTGGGATTTGAAGAGGCTGGTTTTGACATTGTAGCAGCGGCCGAGATTGATCCAGTTCATGCCAATGTCCATGCATATAATTTCCCTGATTGCAAGGTATATCGAGAGGATATCACTCATCTAAAAGGGCAAGATTTTGTTGATGAAGTTGGAAAAATTGATGTAATAATTGGTGGACCGCCCTGTCAGGGATTTTCGCTTATTGGTAAAAGGGATGAAAATGACTCCCGCAATCAACTTGTGATGGAGTTTATGAGGATTGTTGCAGAAATAAAGCCGAAATACTTTATCATGGAGAATGTTTCGGGATTAACAGTTGGATACGGAAAGCAATACCTTGAAAAAGCAATATCCTACATTGAAAAGAGAGGATTTAGCATAGTAAGGCCATATAAAGTGTTGAATGCGGCAGATTATGGTGTTCCGCAAAACAGAAAGAGATTATTTTTGATTGGCTATAGAAATGACCAGAATAGTCCAGTTTATCCTGAAAAGAGAACAGGAAAGATAACGGTTAAGGAGGCCATCTCAGATTTGCCGGACATTGATATCTTTGATTGTTTATTAGATGATGATACTGTTAAATATTCCGTTGCTCCCGCATACAGATATGCACAGTGCCTACATTCGCCAGAGTTGGATGATGCTAACTTTGGTTATCTTAGAGAGTGGGACGGAAATTTTCTTACCGGATCATTAAGAACAACCCATACAGAAGTGTCAAAAAAACGATTTCATGACACTCCTTGTGGGGAAACTGAAAAGATAAGTAGATTCCACAAGTTAGATCCTGATGGTTTATGTAACACGCTTAGAGCGGGAACGGATAAGAGTCGTGGAGCGCATACAAGCCCGCGACCGATAAATCCTTATTTTGATAGGTGTATTAGCGTCAGAGAGGCTGAAAGATTGCACTCTTTCCCTGACTGGTTCAGGATGCATAAAACAAAATGGCATGGCTTTAGAGAAGTCGGTAACGCAGTTCCGCCGTTGCTTGCAAAAGCTGTTGCGGGGAGCATTCTCGTCGCAATGGGGATAACGCCCCAAAAGCCGACAACTGTGAAGCGCTTAGGAAATGAAAAACAGCTTTCTCTATCGGTGGGACAAGCGTTATCGGAGGAAAAAAATGGCAAAGAAAAGTAAATACAGTAGCATAATTGAAGCAATTTTTCTTGACTTCTATAAGGTTGGAGATATAGAAGTCCCTTTTACTAGAAGCCACCTAATTGCCTATGCGGAGAAGTTGGATATCTCCGTACCCAAAAATGTTGGTGACATTGTATACTCTTTTCGATATCGAGTGGCATTGCCAGAAAAAATCCAAGAGACTGCGCCAGAAGGGAAGGAATGGATTATTGTCGGAACAGGATCAGCAAATTATTGTTTTAGGCTCTCTAATAAGTCAAACATAATTCCAAATCCTAGTATGGAAATAATTCCGATCCCAGACAATACACCAGAAGTGATCTCGATGTATCAGCTATCTGATGAGCAGAGCCTTCTATGCAAGATTCGCTATAATCGATTGCTTGATGTGTTCTTGGGAATAGTGACCTATTCAATGCAAAACCATTTGAGAACACAGGTGATAGGAATAGGTCAGATCGAAATAGATGAAATATATGTGGGGGTAAACAAGAAGGGACAGCATTTCATAATGCCTGTTGAGGCAAAAGTTGGAACAGATATGGTTGGAGTTGTTCAACTTATGCAGGATATGAAATACTGTGAACAAAATTTCCCCGAGCTGATATGTCTACCTGTCGCAGTGCATAGAATGGATGACAATACGTTGTGTATGTTTAGACTCACATTAGATGATGATGTTGTGCGAATTATTGATGAAAAACACTATAGGTTAACTTACGGCGCGGATATGGATAAGTCCAAAGTGACTGAAAGAAACAGAGACCTAACAGATATATAATGCTAGGTACAGAAACGAAAGCTCTTAATCTCGAAAAGATAGGGAGCTTTTATTTTGTCCTTTGGACAGAAGACGCTTAGGAAGGAGCGCTTATTGAATATATTTGGAACTGTTAAGGACAGCGTGATCACACGGCAGGTTGCTGAGATGTACAAAATACAGGTTAGACGCAACGGCATGGATTGCTGCTCGTTTTACAAGGACAAGAATGCCAGCATGAAGATAGAACGATTTCACTGCGTTAGCTGTCAGGCTGATGGGGATGTGATCAACTTCATATCTTAGCTGTTTGGTCTTGGAAAGAAGGATGCAGTCGAGAAATTGGCTGAGGAGTTTGGAATCCGCTATGCCCGAAGGTCTCTTTAGGGCAAACAGCAGAGCGTGTTGCCGAAGATCCGGCCAGATTTGGCTAAAGAACTTATCTAGTAGCGTGAGATCATACGTTGGATGTGCTGATCGCCTACGAGTGGAAATTGCATCGCCGAGTGGATGTGGGTATTATGAGTTCGATATAGAAAATTTACGATCCAAAGAATGTAGGTGGCTATGTTATGAAATTTTTATTAGAACGATTAATAATGAAGTAAAAATACATTATCAACTTCACTCATCTTGTTCTATGGGTGATTTAAGCGGCATACTGGAAATGAAGGATTAGTGTTTCTAAGCTTTGAAATACGGTTTTGATAACGATAGAGGGTATTTTTCTACAGATTTGAAAATCATCTATTATGTTCCGGATGGGCTAAATGCATAGAACCATATCCTCATACAATTCTTAAAAATTAATACTTGAAATTTAAATATACCTATGTTATTATTGCATTGTAAAAAATAAAAATAATAAATCAAGAGAAGAATCCATAGTTTTCTATGGATTTTTTTGCTCTCTAAACAAGCTGCTAATATTAGCAGCTATTTTTTTACCCATTAATGGGTTTTATATAGAAATTTTCTAAACTTTATTCTAAATAACGTCCTTCAATCGAATGGACGATCTCATAAAAAACACCAAAAAAATGAAAATCGGAGGAAATAATCATGGATGCAACCATGGTACAGGAGACAAAAATGGGAGTATTAGATGCATTAAATGCATATTCTGTTGAAGTGAAAAATGGAAAAGTGGAAAGTAACATTTCTATGGTAAAGAAAGCAATGCTGGCTACCAGAGATACTATTTTAAATACGGTTTATGCAGGTACTAAAGATGACCAGTTGGCAATGATCCGTTCTGATCGGGCAACCGTAAATAAAATTAAAGATCGTATCAGCAAAGAAAAGACTCATGTTAAAGCTCAGCTGTTAGAACCATATGCGGATTTTGAGACAGAAGCAAATGAGGCAATCGAAACGGCAGAGGAAGTGTATGACGACCTGAATCGTAAAGCGGGTGCTATAGAAGACGAACGCCGGGCAGAAAAGCGGGTTAAGCTCCGCGCCATGTATGATGAACTGAGCGTCCCGCTGTGTGATTATGCTGATACTTTCTATGGTATCATCTACAAATCTAAGTGGGAAAATGTGAGTGAATCGTTATCTAAGATCAAAAAAGAAATGCAAGCATCGATTGAAAACTATACGGCCGGATGCAGCACAATATCACTTATGCCGTGTGATCCGGATGTAAAAGAGGCTGCGATGACAATGTATAGAAAAAATCTTGACGTAGCGGCAGCAATGCAGCATATCGCATCGGAAACAGCAAAAAAGGCTGCGGAGGAAACGAGAATAGCAGCAGAAAGAGAGCGGATGGAGACAGTATACCGGACAAAGCTTGATGAAGAAAGGATGAGGGCGCTAGAAGAAGCAAGGCGTGAGACGGAAGTGGCAGCCCAAGAAAAATATGTTGCAATGGAAGCCGAAATGACCGCAAAGCTTAATGCACAGCGGATGCAGTTATGCGCGGATCAGTCAAAAAATAAACTGCAGACTGAAATGATTCCTATGGCAGCTGGAACAATGAGAGTACCGGCATTTCTCGAAAAGGGAAAATCTGTGGATGCGTCAGATAAAGGGCGAATTGCAATAGAGTTTTTATCAGGGGATGACTGGAAACAGGTTAAAGAATTTTGCGATCTTAACAACATTTTCTACAGTGAGAAATGATGAGATTACAGAAGAAAAAATGAATGAGAGGATAAAGAATGATGACAGAAGTAACTAAAATGAACTACGAGGAGTTTGTGGCAACGTTAAAGGAGAATATTTTTGACTATTTACCGGATAAATATAAGACAACCGAGATTGCCTTTGAGCCGGTAAAAAAAGTAAATTTGCAGAAGGATGCGCTTATTTTTAAAAAAGGAAAAGTGGCGCCAACAATTTACACGGAACCATTATACGATCAGTATATGCGAGAAGATATGGATTCTGTAATGCGAGCAGTGGCAGACATGCTTATTGATGGATTTCATTCTGCATCAGAGATAGAGCAGCATCTTGATATTTCCCGGTTACGGGATTCAGTTGTACCAGTATTGATTAATACATCAAAAAATGACTGCGCAGGCATGCCGCACAGAGAAGTCCAGGATCTGACAGTTATATACCGTTGGATTATGGAGAGCGACGGCGATGTGATGCAGAGCGCGAGGGTAACAAGTGATTTAGCTAGAATTGCTGGTTTAACAGAAGAGGATCTTTACGAGGTATCGCAAAAGAATGTAAAAGGGAACTATGTGTTTGCGAACCTGTGTGAGCTTATCGGCGGATTATTTGAACAAGAGGACCGGTGTTTAGAAGAGAGCGGCACAGAGGATCGGCTTCCGAAGGATTTATACGTTCTTACAAATAAGAGTAGGATGTATGGAGCGTCCGCGCTTTTAGATGAAGAACTGCTCTATAAGATCGGATGCAAGCTTGGTACAGATTATTATATTTTGCCATCGAGCATACATGAGTTAATTATTGTACCGATTGGATTATGCGTGGAATACCCGGAATATTTGGCATCAATGGTTCGGGAGATAAACCGATCCCAGGTAATGCCAGAGGAAGTCTTATCAGATCATGTTTATAAGTATGAGCTTAAAGCAAAATCAGTATCCATTGTAGCATAATACATAGGGAAGAATAGAAAAAAGCAGGGGTTCCTGCTTTTTTCTATTCCATTTAGGGTGTATATCAATAGATTATGTCTGGGTTTTGAAAAAGAACTTATGTAGATAAGATAAATTTGATTGATGAGCTGTAATGTCTGGTTCTTTTATTAGTCTGTGAAGGCAGACGAAGACTTGAGTGATTTTATAAATAGTGTAATAATTGATATAATAGAGAGTAGAGGTGGTTATATCCTAATAGTTGATATATCTCCTAAAATACATTATAATTTAGGAGATAATAGATACATAGGAGATTTATATGAGATCATTTGATTATACAACTTTAGTGAAGAAAACATGGGATAGTGAGATCATTAACCTTGTTGCGCAGATCCATGAATACAAAGGCAGACAAGAAGTCTATTTGAAACAAAAACCGGAAGAACTGGAAAAACTCGTAGAGGTTGCGAAGCGCCAAAGCACAGAGGCATCCAATGCAATTGAAGGAATACGAACGACCAGTACCCGGTTGAAACAACTTTGTGAAGAGAAAACGACGCCAAAGAATCGTGCTGAGGAAGAGATACTTGGTTACCGGGATGTCCTAAATACGATTCATGAAAATTATGAATATATTCCGATCAGGAGCAACTATATCTTACAACTTCATCGTGATTTATATAAATATACGGAGAAAAGCATTGGTGGACAGTTTAAGATTTCACAGAATGTGATAGCTGCGACGGATGAGACGGGAAAAGAATATGTCCTTTTTACTCCATTGGCTCCGTATGAAACGCCTGCAGCAATTGATTCCATATGCGATAATTATAATCGGATGATTGAGAATGAAGATCTGGATGTACTTCTTCTGATACCAATATTTATTCATGATTTTTTGTGTATTCACCCTTTTAGCGACGGCAACGGAAGAATGAGTCGCCTGCTTACTGCATTATTGCTTTATAGAAGCGGCTATGTTGTTGGTAAGTATGTTTCCATTGAGAGTAAAATTGCAAAGAATAAAGATTCGTATTATCTGGCATTAGAGGAATGTCAGATGGGCTGGTATGAGAATAAAGAGGATGTGGCGCCGTTTGTTAAATACATGCTTCGGATCATCCTGGCAGCGTATCGGGACTTTGAAGAGCGGGTAGAACTTGTAAGCGAAAAGCTGCCGGCCAAGGAGATTGTTCGGAGAGTTGTATATAGCAAAATGGGTAAGCTAAAAAAGAGCGATATTGTTGAATTATGTCCTTCTGTTGGCGTAAAGTCCATAGAGTTAGCGCTTAAGCAATTGGTAGAAGAAGGAGTTTTAATTAAAAACGGATCAGGCAGAGCAACATTTTACATTCGCAGTGATTCAAAATAGAGTTATCTAAAAAGAACGGAATTTAAGGGATGATAGAAAGGGGTAACCCAATTAATTTTTGAGAGGATGGAGAGAATCTGTCCTCTTATTTTTTTGACTGAAAAGGAGACATGGTTTATTTTATTAGTTGAAACGCAGTAAGTTCCCGAAGGCTTAATACCGAGATAGACAATATTTAACAGTTATATGATATGCAGGACGAAAGATCTTTGGTATACAAAGCGAAAATCATATAATTTTATCAAATGTGAAACGGTATCTCCAAGATTTTGATTCGTTACTTTATAAAAAATTTACAACTTAAGTATTAACTAATAAAGTAATTTAGCCGATTTAGTTAATTATAAATGGTAATGTTGTCCCACAAATAAAAGAGAGACATGGTGCGATGAAGATACGGATTCGCCTACCGATAGTAAAATATCAAATTCCCTATGAGAAACAAAATTGTATCAATTTAGCTGAACTAGAAAAAAAAGAAGAAGTAAAAGAGAAACTTGATGGCATATTTGATAATTTAATAAAATTTCTTTCGGAAGAATATGCTGTATATGAAAATGAAGAATGGGAGCGATTTATGAAGGATTTAAATAATAACCTTAACAATATGGCTTATCTGTTAAATAATTTATAGTTTTTGTAGGGACATTGGAAGTCACTATATAGTGCAAGTTAGATTTTCAGAATTTTAATATGATAGAAATGTTTGATAGAATTGTGCTATAAAATGGGAAATGAGCTGCAAATGCTATAGGACTTGGAAAATTTCCTATAGAAATTGAAAGAACGGAAAATAAGATATAATGAGGCTACTAGCGCAAGCTCAAAGGTCAACCAATATAATAATATTATAGATGAAGGGATACAAAAGATTATGCAAGATAATATAAAATTTATTGTGTCAATAGTGGTATCTATTATTACCATATGTACACTTATATATAATACTTTTTTTAAAGGAAGGTATAAGCGAGAAAGAGAATATTATAACAAAGTTTTAATGCCATTTATTAAAAAGCTGAAAGCTGGAAATGAAAATGCACTGAAGGAAATAAAAAAGAAAATAAGTACAACAGATGAATTCGTTCCTAAATATGTTATATATTTAATGGATTCGGCTCGAAATACAAAAGATGCTAAATTAGTGGATGAAAAATTAGCCAAGATATTTATATATGATTATTTGGACATATATCCCAATGATAATAGCAGAATGAGTAAGCTAATGAGAATAATTCGCGAAATCATGGAATATGTTTGTGTTTTTGTAGCATATTTTTTTCTTCTCCTGGGATGTATATTTATAGTTATGGCTCTTAGATCCTTCTGTGTGAATGTTTATGATAGAAGGGTTGGTTTACTTTCTGACCCCAAGACGAATATGGTGGTTATCCATTTAATATTGTTTGCTATTGCTTTTTGGGCACTGTGTTATGGTACCCTTTTTACCATCAAAATTATAAACGACGATAGATATACAATTCAAAAAAAAGAAATTGAAAAGATGATTCAAAAAAAAGTAAAAATCTACGATAAGAGACACGATAAATATGTTTATTAAAAATGTGAAAAATATTTAATATGAAAAGGAGTAGTATAAAAGAAATGGAAGAGAAAAATATGGCAGTAGCTTATTTAGATTTATTAGGAGCCTCACAATTATTGGAGTTACCGGCAGAGGTTAAATCAGACAATGAGAATCTGATTTATAATGTGATAAATACCCGGTATGTTGACGGTTTATTTCACCAAGTAGAAGAAAATAAAGAAATGGATCTTGACGAAATACAGTTTTGGGAGCATGCCAAAAAAAATAGAGGAAATTCTTTTATATATAAATATAAGAGAAATGCTTGGTGGCTATTAGGTTCATATGATTTAGATCTGTTTGTCAATCAGGTGTCTAATTTGATGGCTACATGCTATATTAGTTCCTCGGAACCATTTAGGAAGAAATTTGAGGATTTATTTGATGTTAATAGCAACAAAAACATGTCAAAGGCATTAATTGGGTTTAGATTTCATAAGGCATTTCCTGTTTTACTTAGAGGAGGATTAGCATTATGCATAAGAGCATATTCACTTGAGGAATTTATTAATAAGTACGGGCAGTCTAGTGATAAGGGATATGAAGAGTTTGTAGAAACATATATGCCGACTGTAAGTGGGGAGTATACTGAAAAGGGACCGAGATTGTTTTGTGACAAAGCAGTTTCCGATAATTTGAAAGATAAAAAATTGCTCAGAGTTGTAAATGAAAGCGAAGAGTTATACGAAATTGTATGGACAATAGAAGCATGTGAAGATGGTGGGTATAGTAAAGATAAATGGCGTAATATTCAAACAAGCATAGAAGAAACGATGCTTCCAGCAGCAATAAATTTTGTCCTCTATTACAATTCTAATCAGAAATTTAAAGAGGTATTGCCGCAATACAAAGAGTTATTAAAACTTGTTTGCAGAGGAATTGTAAGATATGCAGATATAAATTGTAATAAGGCAGAAGAGGCGTTGCAATTAATTAATAAAGAGCTTAATAAAGATGGCTTAGACAGTTACGAAAAGGCTGAATTGTTAGAAGGTTTTTTCTAATATTTAGGCAATAATACAATGCTATGTCTGCGTTATAATATATGAAACGCAGTGTACTTGTTATCCGGAGGTAGGTAGAATCATGAACGAATTACAAACTTCTAAATTACCATCAAACTTTTATGTATATGAGATGAGGGATTATCGTTTGTTGGATTGTAAAAGTGAGGCTGAGGGATTGCTTGGTATTATAAACATCTCAAAAAAAGAGGGGGATGTACAGAGTTATATAAAGAGCAATCAAAAGTGGTTTATTCCACTGTCTATTTTGAAGGCATATGATTTTGGACATCATTTTTCTTGTGTTGTGCCAGAATATCAACTCGGTGCGGAATATCGTCTTGACTACTTATTAATCGGTGGATATCAATTTGTATTTGTGGAATTTGAAGATGTAAATGTGGAGTACAGATTAAAAACAGCAGCTTCAGAAACGGATAAAGTCAGAAAAGGACTTAATCAAATTCGAGATTGGAAGCGTTGGATGGATAAAAATAGGGAATATTTCCTTAGGGCCAATGGAATAAGGGAATTTGCTCATAATATAGCGCCATGCGGCATTAGATATTGTCTTGTTGTTAGTAGAAGAGACAAGATGGATGAAATAAGTAATCAGCTAAGAGGTGAATTACAAAAAGAAGTGGGAGTGAAGATTATGAGTTATGATCGACTTGTAGATTATGTATCGTTATTACATAATGGAATATAAAATTCGATATTAAATGTGATAAAGGAAGAATAAGATAATTCAGACAGTGCCGGCAACTATTAGATTCTAGCTAAGAGCTTTTAGTTATGTCCATATTTGCATGCCAAAGGTAATAAAGATCGCGGGGAGGAAGGGCTATAACAAATTTTTTCTGAGCTGTTTAATTAGAATCCGAATATAGATATCGTAAGGATTATTTGGAGGATATCAAAGCGGCGTAGCTGGTTACTATCTTTAGATGTCGCTTTGTAACTTTTGTATGGGGGTTTTATAAAAATAATAGATAATATAGACAAATTATGATATAATATGACCATAATAAAGCGGAGGTGTTTTTATGCAGTCTTTACAGGAAACGATCAGGCCATCAGCTGATTTAAGAAATCACTATAGCGAGATTTCAAAACAGTGCAGGGAACAAAATGAGGCTGTTATCATAACGGTGAATGGTCGAGGTGATACGGTATCTCTGTCATATGAAGAATACAAAAGGATGAAATCAAGAATTGAACTTTTGGAGATTTTGACAGAAGCAGAGGACGATGTTAGGAATAAAAGAGTAGCGCCAATCAGTGAGACTTTTGCGGATTTAAGACAGATGCTGCGGGAGGGATAGAATATTGAATTATAAAGTCATTCGGACAGAAACTGCAGACGCTCAAATCCGAAAGATAATTTTGTATGTAGCGGAAAACTTTGGAAGGGAAGTTGCACTTGAAAAACTTGAAGAATTAGAACAGAATCTTCTTGACTTAGGTATATATCCGCAAAAAGGAGTAGATCCTTGCTATTTGGTGCTTAAAAGACAGGGTTATAAAGTACTGGTACTTGAGAAAAATCTTGTATTTTACAAGATAGATGAAGGGAATAAGGAAGTTATTATTTATGCAGTGGTAGACCATAGACAGGATTATTTGAACATCATTCGGGGATTGTAAGACGCGATATATATTTTACAAAAGAGAAGTGAAAATTGTTGCAGACATAAAACACGACTGCGGCAAGACCGTTTCAAGTTTTGTGTAAATGTTAAAAACTAATATAAGATTTGTGAATAGTTACAAATGGGCAGAACCGATTTTACGGGTTCTGTCCATGTCTGCATTATACGGAAGTTTTTGGGTATATCAATAAGATCTGCTTTAAACAGAATGACTTTTACATGTTGTGTTCTATCGGACGCTTTATAAAATGGATTTCCAGCTTGGAATGGATTTGTCACCAGTCCTGCCGGGAGAGCA
>OBJF01002421.1_pt1 | contig 13663 bp, 9 predicted proteins | sample 1519091 | NCBI WGS metagenome assembly OBJF01 (sample SAMEA2452124, study PRJEB22498) | human gut metagenome | biome: human feces; feature: human gut; material: feces | place: Australia | collected 2012
AAGAGGCCCTCCGGGCAATGACCGGAGAGCTTGTCCGGTATATGGACCGGAAAGATGACGGCCTGCCTTTCAACCTCGCTTTGTCGGGAGGAGGGACGGCACAGAAGATGTTCGCTCTTTGGGTGGATGAATATAAGGATAAGATCGACTGGGATGCGATCCGTTTCTTTTGGGTCGATGAACGATGTGTTCCGCCAACTGACCCGGACAGTAATTATGGACATGCAAACGAGCTTTTGTTCAAGCCGCTGCATATACCCGCCGGTCATGTGCACCGCATTCATGGAGAAGTGGAACCTGGTACGGAAGCGATGCGTTATTCGCGTGTCGTGAAAGAGTATCTGCCCCGGCACGGGCAATTGCCCTATTTTGATTGCATCATCCTGGGTATCGGAGGTGATGCGCATACTGCGTCCATTTTTCCGGATACCTTGCCGCTGTTGACGGACAGCCGTAATTACGCCGTTTCCCAACATCCCGAATCCCATCAGTTCCGTATCACGATGACCGGCCCGCTGATCCTGAACGATTCGCCGTTGCTGGTCCCGGTCTTGGGGACGGGAAAGAAAGAGATGCTCGAAGAGTTGAAAAAAGGCTATTCGGCAACCCATCCTACGCCTGCCGCCTATATCCTTACTCATGCGGTAGAGGCGTTTGTATACACGACCTTATGATAAGGTGGGGGTGGAGTGAGAATAAAAAAGAGGTTCAACTGCAAAAAATGATGCTGCTGAACCTCTTTTTTTGTTGTAATTTATTATTTCGATGTTTTCATCGAGAGCTTTTCCAAGAAGTAAACGATGGCGTAGCCTAAAACCATCAGGCCGACAGCTTCCCAAACAAGTTGATTCGGCATGATGTTGGCTTCGACTAAAGGCTTTACAATGCCGTGGCTGTCCGTATAAGTCTCGATCGTTTCCTTCCAGGGCCAAACCTTGTTTAGCGAACCGAGCATAAAACCGGCCAATATGGAGATCGTAATGTCGTGGAACCGGCGGAGAGCGAACGAAAGCACACGGGAGAAACTGGTGATACCGATTGCCGCACCGCAGATAAACACTAACATTACGGGAATATTGAATGTCTTTACCGCCTCCATGATATAAAAATATTTGCCTAACAGCACTAAAATGAAACTACCCGATATACCCGGCAGGATCATGGCACAGATGGCTATCGCTCCGCAAAGGAAGATAAAGAACAGGTTGGAAGGTGTCTCGGCTGGTGTCGCAACCGTTATGTAGAATGCAATAACGATCCCGATGATATAACTCAGGATCGTTTTCCAATCCCATTTCTTGATATCTTTGGAAACGAACCAGGTGGAAGCAAGTACCAATCCGAAGAAGAAGGACCAGACCAGAATAGGGTGGTCTGTCAACAGCCAGGTGATGATTTTTGCCAACGAGAAGATACTGATCCCGATCCCTGCAATGATGGATAGCAGGAAGTTGGCATTGATTGCTTTCCAGAATGCCGCGATTTTTCCGGTAAAAAGCAGTTTGAGACTGGCTCCGTTAATACTTTTGATCGAGTCGATCAACTCTTCATAGATTCCGACAATGAAGGCGATGGTCCCGCCTGATACGCCAGGCACGACGTCTGCCGCACCCATACCCATGCCTTTTAGAACTAAGAGGCCGTAGTCTTTTAGATTTCTTTTCATGTTTAATTATTATTATCCTTATTCTTGAGGAATTCTTTCACCAGGTCTTCCGGTGGAATATGTTTGCTGCCGATACGCTCGATTATCCCTTCATAACTGAGCCCGGCATTTTTTAGATAATCGAGCAATTCTTCGGGAGATGTCTGCCTGTAGTGCTCACCGAAATGTTTCATATCTCCTTTTGCCAGATATGCCATTGCCATATGAAGATGCATATAAGGCATTTCCGGACTGCCTTCCAACACTTTCTTATAGTATTGCAAGGCTTTGTCGATATCTCCTTTCATAAACAAATATTGGCCGGCACGGTATAAGCTCTCGAAGTCTTCTTGCTGCTTGTCTTCCACTTGGTCGAGGGCGGTGAAAAGGCGTTCAGTCGCTTCCATAGCTTTGTGTTCGTCTCCGTTTTCCAGATATGTAAGGGCCAGTAAGGAAAGGATGCGGATATTCTTCGGGAATAGCCTGGACGCTTGCATCAGGGCATCAGAGGCTTCTTTGTCACGTCCTGTTTCGACACAACATCGGATATAATTGATATAAATGCTTGAATCTTTCAGCTGACGGTTCTGTCTTAGTAGCTCTTTCAGCAAAACATAAGCCTTTTCGTAGTTCTCCAGCTTAATGTAGCATTCGGCAAGCAGGGGAGTGATGCGAATGTGGATATCGTCGGTCGTTGCAATATCATTATATACCTCGATTGCCTTCTCGTAATTTTCGTTCATGTACAGGCAATAGGCCTTCAGAATCTTCAACTCTTCGTTCGAATCGTCGCATGTGAGGGCAAAGTCGAATGCTTCGATCGCTTTCTCATAGTCTCCGCTGATGGAATAGAGGCGACCCAAAGTGAACCAGTAGTCGTTGGAGTAGGGGTTCTTGTCGATCAGTTCGTTACAGACCTCGATCGCTCTTTTTATATCGCCCTCTATTTCTAAATTATAGCAAAGCTCGTCTTTCAGGATCAGGTTGTCCGGGAAAAGCATAAGTCCGCGATTGATGAAATCGTGTGCTTCCTTAGTCATTTCCACATCCCCTAAGATTGGTGCGATATATTCGAATAGCGTTTCTAAATACTCGCATTTGTTGGCGATGAGTTTTTCTACATGTCCGATTACTTTGTCATACGAATCTTGCATGACGTAACATTCGAGACGCAGCATGTCGAGATCTTGATTGTCGGTTTCAGCTATTGATTCGATCAGAGCGAGCGCACTGTCATAGTCCTCGTTGTAGACATACGACTTGCATTGCCTGATCTGCAAATCGGGATTACCGGGATGAAGCCGTAGCCCTAGGGCCAGGACTTCATCATAGTAAGTATAATCATCAGATTCTTCAAAACTGTCCAACAGTTCATCGATTTCATCGGCATCAAAATAGGCGTCCTTACCTTCCTGGTGGCCGGTCAGATAACGTTGTAACAGGCGTGAAATATCTTTTTTCTTCATACTATATAATTGTTAATCAATGTGCCAATATGCCAATGCAATTGCATTCTTCCATTGGCACATTATCCCATTGGGATATTATTTATCTTTTACCTTGCTCCATGTATCTTTCAAGGATACTGTGCGGTTGAAGACTAATTTATCGACTGTAGAATCTTTATCTACATTGAAATAGCCGATACGCTGGAACTGTAGGTAGTCGAGCGGTTTGGAGTCTGCCAGGAACTTTTCGACATAACAATTTGTCAATACTTTCAAGGAGTCCGGGTTGATGATCTCTTTCATTGCTTCTAAAGGCGAGCAGTTTTTTGCTTCGCGGATAGCCGCCATCTCGTCGCGCGGGTTTTCCACTTTCCACAGGCGGTCGTATAGACGGACTTCTGCCGGCAGACAGTGTGCACAACTCAACCAATGGAGCGTACCTTTTACTTTCCGGTTGCTGTCCGGCATTCCGCTCTTGGTGTTCGGGTCGTATTCGCAATAGATTTCCGTAATCTCGCCGTTCTCGTCTTTCTTGCAGCCTGTACATTTTACGATATAAGCGTTTTTCAAGCGAACTTCCTGGCCGGGAGTCATACGGAAAAATTTCTTCGGAGCATCTTCCATAAAGTCTTCCCGTTCGATCCACAGATCGCGGCTGAATTCGATCGTATGGCTACCTGCCGACAGATCTTCCGGATTGTTGATCGCCTCCATCTCTTCCACTTGCCCTTCCGGATAATTGGTGATAATGAGTTTAACCGGGTTCAACACGGCCGATACACGGGTTGCACGAGTATTGAGGTCTTCGCGGACGGCACTTTCCAGTAGCGCAAATTCATTCAGCGCATCATAAGTGGTATAGCCGATCTTGTCGATGAACTTATGAATTGCTTCCGGTGAATAACCGCGACGGCGGAAACCGCAGATTGTCGGCATACGGGGATCGTCCCAGTCGTGTACCAAGCCTTCTTTTACAAGGATCAGCAGGTTGCGTTTGCTCATCAGCGTGTAACTTAGGTTCAGTTTATTGAACTCCGTCTGACGCGGACGGTTGTCGTTCAGATCCTTGCCCTCTTTCAACCAGTCGATGAACAGATCGTACAACGGACGATGCACGACAAATTCAAGTGTACACAACGAGTGAGTGACACCTTCGAAGAAGTCGCTCTGTCCGTGTGCGAAATCGTACATCGGGTATGCTTTCCACTTGTCGCCCGTACGGTGGTGCGGAGTCTTGACGATACGGTAGATGATCGGGTCGCGGAAGTGCATGTTCGGATTTGCCATGTCGATCTTGGCACGCAATACCATCGAACCTTCTTCCAACTCGCCGCTGTTCATCTTGTGGAACAGCTCCAGGTTCTCTTCGATCGGGCGGTCACGGTAGGGACTGTTTGTTCCCGGTTGTGTCGGTGTCCCCTTCTGGGAGGCGATCTGTTCGGAAGTCTGCTCGTCGATGTATGCTTTTCCCTCCTTGATCAACTGGATAGCGAAGTCCCAGAGTTGCTGGAAGTAGTCGGATGCGTAATATATGTTATTCCAGTGGTAACCCAACCATTCGATGTCTTCTTTGATGGCGTCCACATATTCCAGATCTTCTTTTACCGGATTGGTATCGTCGAAGCGTAGGTTGCAAACACCTCCATATTTTTGTGCAATGCCGAAATCCAGACAGATGGCTTTGGCATGTCCGATATGCAGGTATCCGTTTGGTTCGGGCGGGAAGCGTGTTTGCACACGTCCCTTGTTTTTGCCTTCCGCCAAATCTTTTTCCACCATTGCTTCAATGAAGTTCAAGCTCTTTTTACCTTCTTCTTCGTTTGTTTTGATATCGCTCATCTTTGTAGTTAATTTGTCTATTCAAAGTTTGCAAAGATAGTGAAATAAAGGCCGGAATGCAACTGTTTTGCAACTTTTCTTTTGTCCTGTTTTTTCAGAAGGGAAGAGCTCTCGCACGCATTTCTCTTTTCGAACGAAGTGAGAGAGATTTACTTTACTTTACTTTTCTTTGTGTACTTAAATGCCGTTTTGGGGGAGTTTTTTCCGACAAAACCCGAGTTTTGGAGAAATTTATTATTTGACTTATTGTTGTTTTTGATGGTTGAAAAAGCACTTGTTTTTGTCTGTATTGATATCTGAATACACTTGCATGAAACAGTAATTACACTTGCATGGAATTACAAATGCACTTGCATGGATTTCCTCGCTGTCTTTAGGTTAGGGTTAGGGTTATTGTATTAAATCAGGCTTATCAGAAGCGCAATGTTTAAGAAGGTTACAAGTGCTCCTAAAGTGACTAAAATGATCGTTGTGGATCGTGAATTCACAAATTTGCCCATCACTTTTTTACTGGATGTCAGGTAAACTTGTGTAAAAACTGTGATTGGTAACTGTATACTTAGCAGCATCTGCGAATAGATCAAGCCTTTGAACGGATCACCCACGACAAATATGATAAGCAGGGCTGGGATGAACGACAACAAGACTCCTAATTTGGAATGGAGGTCTTTGTGGTTATAAGCTTCACCATATAACCCTGCAAAGATGGATGCTCCGGCTATTCCAGAGGTGATTGTGGAGGAAATACCTGCCAGCAGGAGTGCTCCGGCGAATATGATACCTGCATTATTTCCGACCAATGGTACTAATAGCTGTTGTGCCTGGTCCAGTTCGTCTACCGCAATATTCTGTTTGAAGAAGGTTGCTGCTGCCAGTATAATCATGGCAGAGTTGATCGCCCAGCCGATAACCATCGATAACAGTGTATCGTAGAACTCATATTTCAATTGTTTTTTGATCACCGATTCGTCCTCAAGGTTCCATTCGCGGCTCTGTATGACTTCCGAGTGAAGAAACAAATTGTGGGGCATGACAACGGCTCCCAGTACACTCATGATGATTAGCATGGAGTTCTCCGGGAAAGTCGGTTTTATCCATCCTTCGATGGCTGCTTCCCATTGTACGTCTACTAATGCCAGCTCATAGAGAAACGAAAGTCCGATGATTGAGACGAACATGATAATCCAGCGTTCTATTTTGCTGTACGTATTGGTAAGTAACATTCCGAGGCAGACAACCGTCACGATGACTGCGCCTACTTTGATTGGCATTCCGAATAGCATCCGCAGAGCAATGGCACCTCCCAACACCTCGGCAAGCGAGGTCGAAATGCTGGCCAGCATGGCGGAGATCAGGATGGGACGGCTCAGTACGCGTGGCATATATTTGTTGGTTGCCTCCGAAAGGCAAAGTCCAGTCACGATCCCCAAGTGGGCGACATTATGCTGGATGATGATCAGCATGATGGAAGAAAATGTGACAACCCAGAGCAAGGCATAACCGAATTCGGAGCCCGCAGCCAGATTGGTAGCCCAGTTCCCCGGATCGATAAAACCTACGGTAACAAGTAATCCTGGCCCGATATACTTTAACAGGTCCAAAGCGCCGGCACTCGGACGGTGGTTGATTTTGAGTTTGTCTAATATGTTCATATTAATAGTTTATGTTATTGTTGTGCATGATGATTCATCAGTGAACTAACAAATAAGGCAAGCCTACGATATTATACACCGATAAATTCTCATTTACCATCCAAAGATATAAAATATTTAATGGTGGAAATGTTTATGATAATTGATAATTTTTATCGGCTGATTATTTCCCTTTTAGGGGAATGTCAGTACGAATGTTGTCCGTTTGGCGGCCGGTGCGTTCTTCAGGGCGATGCTGCCTCCCGAAAGGCGCATGATCTGACGGGAGATGGATAGTCCGATGCCACTGCCGCCCTCTTTGGTGGTAAAGAATGGAACGAAAATGTGTTCGGCCTCTTCTTGCGGAATAACAGGCCCGTTATTGCTGACTTCAATCAGGACGGCTTCTTCTTCGTTACAATAGGCTTTTACTTCGATTAGACCATCCGCTTGCTCGCAACCGATTGCCTGCATGGCGTTTTTCAGCAGATTCAAGACAACTTGCGAGATCAAATTCTCGTCTGCATAGACGATCAGGTCGGAAGGCTCTACACTGACGTTGATCGTAATGTTGGGAAAATTAGTATGATGTCGAGCCAGCTTTACCATGCGTTCCGCAAATTTCTGGACATAAAATAGAGTGGGCTCCGGCGTCGGAATATGCGTGAATTTACGGTATGACTCCACAAAAGAAATTAGGCTCTTCCCTGTTGTGCTGATTACTTCCAACCCGTTGCGTATCTCGTCATCCGCGTTTTGGTGCAAAGAGAGAAGTGTGTCGCTTAGAGATGTGATAGGAGTGACTGAATTCATGATTCCATGCGTTAAGACGCGTGTCAGGCGAATCCATGAATCGATTTCCTTATCGTCCAGCTCACTATTAATGTCGTTAATTGCTAAAATGCGTACATGTTTGTCCTGTAGTGTCATTTCCGAAACACGGATAGACAGGTGAACGTTGCCACGTTCATTGGTAAAAGATATCTGATGTTTGTCGCCAGGTTGGATGTTTTGTATGACGGTTTTCAGGTTCTCGTCTATACGAGCAAGCTGGCGTACATTCGTAAAGACGGCTAGTCCGAGCAAGCGCAAAGCCTCGTTGTTCGTCTGATAAATCACACCGTTGTCATCGAGCACTATAATACCAGTATTGACGCAGTTCATAATCAGTTCGTAATATTTTTCTTTCTGGGCGGCATCCGCTTTGGCCTGGAAAAGAATCTGAGTGATGCGGTTAAGCGATTCGCTAACCAGTTTGTCGTTCGACGAGCGTCCACGTGTCGCATATCGGAAAGCATAGTCACTGTTGTCTATCGCATCGAACATGAAAGCTACCTTTTGGGCGTTTCGCTTGTCGGACAGCAGGACTAACCTGAGGAAGAAGGACCACACGGATAAGATCGGGACAAACCACACCCATTCCTGCTGGAGAACTAAATAAGTACCGGCTATTGTCAGAAGTATGAAAACAGCAATACGGAGATAGAAATTATGGTAAAGTCCTTTCAACAACATTATAGTTCGTATCGTTTAATCTTGTTGTATAAAGTCTGGCGGGAAATACCTAACTGGCTTGCAACAAGTGACAAATTTCCACTATACTTGTCCATCGCGTTTTTAATCATGTTATATTCCATCTCTTCCAAGGTTGTCGCCTCTTTTGTCACCGGCTTTTTTTTCGCCCGTGGAAAATCGAAATCGTTGCCGTCCAACACACTCCTTTCGGCAATGATGACGGCTTTTTCGATTGTGTGTTCGAGTTCCCGGATATTCCCGAACCAAGGTTGCGCTTTCAGCTTCTCTTTGGCATCCAGGCTGAGACACATGGCTGTTTTTCCATATATCTTGGTATATTTGGAAAGGAATATTTCGGTAAGGGGTACGATGTCTTCCGGTCGTTCTCTGAGTGGCGGTATCTCCACATGAATCGTATTGATACGATAGAGCAGATCCTCGCGAAAATCTCCTTTCTGTACCATTTCCTGTAAGTCACGGTTGGTGGCACAAATCAGGCGAATATTGACCGGGATAGGCGTATTGCTTCCTACACGGACGATGCTACGGCGTTGCAAAGCAGTCAATAATTTGGCTTGCAAATGGTAGGAGAGGTTTCCTATCTCGTCAAGAAACAGTGTACCTTTGTTGGCAACCTCGAATTTCCCCGGACGGTCTGCCCGAGCATCGGTAAATGCACCTTTGACATGTCCAAACAATTCGCTTTCGAAAAGAGTTTCCGTGATGGCCCCCATATCGACTGGGACCAATGTCTCCTTTTTCCGGTTGGAAAGTAGATGGATCTCGCGGGCAAGCATCTCCTTACCTGTCCCGTTTTCCCCAGTCACCAATATGTTGGCATCCGTCCGGGCTACTTTTTCAATTAGGGAACGAAGTTGCTGCATGGCGTTACTTTCCCCCCAAAACATTCCGCTTTCTTTGGAAACGACGAGTTTGTCTGTGGCGATCGAAATGCCTTTACGGTTTGCCGTCCGGATATTATAGGCCGTTTTCAATGTTTCCAGCAGTTTGGCGTTATCCCAGGGCTTGACCACGAAATCGGCCGCTCCTTCCTTGATTCCCCGTACGGCAAGGTCGATGTCCGCATAGGCCGTGAAAAGAACGACCTGTATCGAAGCATCTTCCTTTTTTATTTCCGAAAGCCAGAACAACCCTTCGTTGCCGGTATTGATACCGGCACTGAAATTCATATCCAGTAAAACCACATCAATATTTTCATCATGCAGTGTGGCTTTTATTTTATTGGGAGTAGAGATCGTGATCACCTTCTCGAAGCAAGTGCCTAACAGCATCTGTACTGCGGTAAGGATTCCTTTGTTGTCGTCAACTACCAGTATAGTGCCTTGTTTTGTCATCTGTTTTTCTTGTATGTCTGCTGCAAAGATAATTTGTTCTGCTGAGTAACTGATAATTTAAAAGAAATTTTGTTGTTTTACTGGTAGTCTTGTTTTTGTCTGCCACTAATTATTAATTAGGGTATATGCCCAACTATCTTTATGCCATTATCGAACTTATCCGAGCAGAATAGAACCCTGCTCGGATGACGGTCATTGTCTAATTCTTTTACAGTATTGTCTAATTTTTTGACACTTGGTAAAAGTACTGAATTTGTTAATATGTTGTGATATAATGTTTTGACTATTTTGGCACGCTCTTTGCATTTTATCAGGTAGAAAATAATATAGCAATGAAAAGAATTATATTTACAACAGTACTTTCTTTTGCTCTGGCAGCCTCGATAATGGCGCAGAATAAAATATGGAGTTTGGACGATTGCATGCGCTATGCAGTGGAGAACAGTCCGAAGGTAAAGCAGCAGCTTTATACCAATAATACATACAAGGCTGAACATCAGTCCGCCATAGCCTCTTTTTTGCCTTCGATAAGTACACAAGTAGACGCTCAGTACCGATTCGGACGCTCTGTAGACCCGGAAACGAATACCTATGTAAACACTTCCACCTTTAATAACGGTTATGGGGTATACGCTTCTTTGCCGCTTTTCAGAGGTGGGCAGTTGATTAACCAATGGCGGTTGGCAAATGTGAATCGCTATATGGGGAGAAATGATTTGCAGAAGCAGAAAGATGATTTGGCAATCAGCATTATGGATGCGTTTATTACGGTTGTCTATTATCAGGGATTGGTGAAAATGTGTTCTGAAAAGTTGGAAGACAGCCAGCGTCTTTTATACAAAACGCGTCGCCAGGAAGAATTGGGTTTGAAAGGGAAGGCAGACGTTGCCCAGATCGAATCGCAGGTAGCTGGTGACGATTACAATCTGACGCATCAGCAGAACCTTTATAATACGGCGATGATGACCTTGAAGAACGCGATGAACTATCCGTCGGATTTGGCACTTGATGTCGATACGGTTGTTCCTCCCGTACAGGATATATTGGCCGAGGAATCTGTCAGTGCCATTCAAGATTATGCTATGGCAAATAATCCGACTGCTTTGCAGGCCGCTTTTCAATTGAAAGCTAGTAAAATGAATTACTTGATAACAAAAGGAAAATTACTTCCGACTCTTTCCGTCGAAGCTGGAATCAGTACCAGTTATTTTGAAAATCTGAAATCGGAAAACGCTCCCGTTGCTTTTAAAAACCAGTTTAAAAATAACCGTGGGGAATATATTTATTTTAGTTTTAGTTTTCCTTTTTTTGACGGCTTGTCTCGGATTACCAATATGCGCCGTGCCCGCAACAATGTCCGGATTGCTTATGAAAAGCAAACCGAAACACTTCGTCAGTTGCAGAAAGATGTAGAGCAAGCCGTTCTCGATCGGGAGGGCTATGCTAAAGAAACGATCCAAATGGAGAAGAAAGTAAAGGCCGATGCTTTGGCTTATCAGATAACCCTGCGTAAATTTGAGGAAGGACTGATGAGTCCACTCGATGTGCAGACAAATGCGACGATTTTGTTGAACTCAAAGGCTGATCTTTTACAGAGGCGTTTGCTGTACGTAATGAAGTGCCGTCAGGTTGATTACTATAAAGGACAACCGTTGATTGGGAATTAAAAATTAAAAATCAAGAATTAAAAAATAAAAAAACATACAGTCATGGATATACAATTAGAAAAAAAGAAAGGTTTTCAAAAGAAGCATATTCCTTATGTAGCAGGTGGTGCTCTTTTCTTGATTTTGGTGGGATGGATTGTTTTCGGTGATCACGCTTCGACATTGAAAGTGGATGCCCGCGGTGTCAATATAGGGAATGTGACGAAAGAGCAATTTAACGATTTCGTTCGTGTGAACGGTCAGGTACAGCCCATTACGGTTGTGCAGCTCAGCCCGGAAGAAGGTGGTATCGTGCAGGAAAAAGTAGTGGAAGAAGGGGCACAGGTGAAGAAAGGGGATGTGATTATCCGTCTTTCCAATTCAAATCTCGACCTGCAGATCTTGGATGCTGAGGCACAGTTGGCGGAAAAGCAGAACTTTCTTCGTAATACACAGGTGACGATGGAACAGGACAAATTGAACAATCAATTGGAAAAAGCACAGCTGGATGTCGACATGACACGCTACCGTCGTGCTTATAACCAGCAGAAAAAGTTGTATGAGGAAAACTTGATTGCAAAGGAAGAATTCCTGAAAGCAAAAGAAGATTTTGAGTTGGCAAGTAAGAAATATGACTTGGTTGTGGAACGTTTGCGTCAGGATTCGATCTCCCGTACGATCCAGATGGACGAAATGGAAACTAGTTTGTCTAATATGCGTAAAAATATTGCTTTGGTTCATGAACGCAAGGAACATTTGAATGTCCGCTCGCAGATCGACGGTGAATTGGGATTGTTGGATGTCGTGTTGGGCCAAAATGTTTCGGCCGGACAGAAGATCGGACAAATAAACGATTTGTCGGACTATAAGATCGAAGCTTTGATCGATGAACATTATATCGACCGCGTGAAAAAGGGATTGTCCGCAACATTCGAACGTCAGGGGTCGGATTTTGAATTGAACGTACGCAAAGTCTATCCGGAAGTGCGAGACGGTAAGTTCCGTACGGATTTCGTCTTTACCGGTGAACGCCCAGACAATATCCGTAGCGGACAGACCTATTACATTAATCTGGAACTTGGACAGCCGACAGAAAGTATCATCATCCCGCGTGGAACCTTTTTTCAGAGCACAGGAGGTAGCTGGATATTCGTTCTTGACAAAGACGGCAAGAAAGCATATCGCCGCAAGATCAAGATTGGTCGCCAGAACCCGCAATATTACGAAGTCATCGATGGCCTTGAAGCGGGTGAAAAGGTAATAGTTTCCAGCTATGAAAGCTATAAGGACAACGAGGTGCTGGTACTTGAATAGTGGTTACCGAATGAACCGATTGTAACCGAACATGAGCGAGAAATCAATGACAAATGGAACAGTCACTTCTGCAGATGATAGGGCAGAAGTGACGTTGAAAAAACTTTTGTGTCCTGACCTATAACGCCAGTTGTATCTTTTCCATTCCTTTGCGGAAGTCTTCCATGATTTCTTTCATGACTTCGGACACGGTCTGCATTTCACGGAATAAGGATGCGACTTGTCCGATTTCCAGTTCGCCTTCTTGAAGATTTCCTTCGAAAATACCTTTCTTGGAACGGCCTTTTCCTAACAGTTCTTTCATTTCCTCGGCGGAAGCCCCACGGGCTTCCGCTTCTTCGACAGCTGTAGTGAATTCTCCTTTCACCAAACGGGTGGGGGAAAGTTTTTTCAACAAGAGCTTCGTGTCACCTTCGTTCAGGTTGAGACACAATTGTTTAAAGTTTTCATGTGCGGAACTTTCTTCTGTCAGGGCAAAACGGGTACCGATCTGAACCCCTTCGGCTCCGAGAGCGAAAGTTGCCAGCATGGCGTTACCTGTTCCGATACCGCCGGCAGCAATTAAGGGGAGAGTCGTGGCACGGCGTACAGCAGGTATCAGGCAAAGAGTCGTTGTCTCTTCTCGCCCGTTATGCCCGCCAGCTTCAAAACCTTCAGCAACGATAGCATCGACACCGGCTTGTTCACATTTGACAGCAAATTTGGAGCTGCTGACGACATGGGCGACTTTTATCCCGTGTCCTTTTAGAAAGCCTGTCCAAGTTTTAGGATTGCCGGCTGAAGTGAAAACAATCTTCACACCTTCTTCCACCAATATATTCATCAAAGCGTCGATTTCCGGATACATCAAGGGTACGTTCACTCCGAAAGGTTTGTCGGTGGTTGACTGGCATTTACGGATATGTTCGCGTAAAACCTCAGGGTGCATGGAGCCGGCTCCTATCAGGCCGAGACCACCTGCGTTGCTGACTGCCGAGGCCAGCCGCCATCCGCTGCACCAAACCATTCCGCCTTGAATAACTGGGTATTGAATACCGAAAAGTTGGCAAATTCTATTCATATTTATCTTTTATTTAGTACATATAGACTGCAATATTAATAAAATATGTAGCTTATTCTTATCATCTATAGCTATATTTGCAACTTGTCGCAAGTTTTAAGTAAAAGCTATTGAGGATGTTTTTCTGTAGGAGATACCGTCTTTTTTGTTGAAATACGTGACTTATTTTGCTTCAAACAGGCAGAAAAAGTGCCGAAGATTCCCGTTTAC
>OBJF01002441.1_pt1 | contig 13554 bp, 10 predicted proteins | sample 1519091 | NCBI WGS metagenome assembly OBJF01 (sample SAMEA2452124, study PRJEB22498) | human gut metagenome | biome: human feces; feature: human gut; material: feces | place: Australia | collected 2012
GGAAAATGGTGAATTTTCCATGCGTGCTATGTATGTGAAAGATGGAATTCATAGCAGAAAGACGTATATGACAGTGAATATAGAAGATGCTATAGCGGAAAAAGATGCAGACAGCAAGCCGATAGCTGGGACGGCTGTGGCAGCAGCCGTTTCTGTCGAAGAAGCTGTTAAAACAGACAAAGAGATAACAGAGAAAGATACGGCAAGAAAAAGTAAAGTAGAAATAGCAGCAGAACTTGGTATCAGCGTTGCTCATGAAGTAAACAAAGGCATGGTATATCTTGTCGGTGCAGGTCCTGGTGATGAGGATTTGATGACGAGAAAAGGACTTAAGCTTTTAAGAGAGGCAGATGTCGTTGTATACGATAACCTTGCATCCAGTTCCCTTTTAAATGAAGTGAGAGATGACGCAGAACTTATTTACGCAGGAAAGCGTTCTTCAAATCATCATTTAAAACAGTATGAGACAAACGAGCTTTTAGTGAAGCTTGCATTAGAAGGAAAAAATGTTGTCCGCTTAAAGGGCGGTGACCCATATATCTTCGGCCGTGGCGGTGAAGAAGGACAGGAACTTAGAGAAGCTGGTGTTGACTTTGAAGTTGTACCGGGAATTTCTTCTTCTTATTCTGTTCCGGCATACTGCGGTATTCCAGTGACACATCGTGATTTCGCATCTTCTTTCCATGTGATTACCGGTCATGAAGGCAATCATAAAAATGGTGTGAGTGTATTAAATTACGAGACACTTGCGAAAGAAGAAGGAACATTGATTTTCCTTATGGGACTCAAAAATCTTCCTAATATTGTAGCTTCGCTTATTGAGAATGGTAAAGATCCTGCGACTCCGGTCGGTGTGCTTCAGGAGGGAACAACCGCAAGACAGCGTGTTGCAACAGGAACACTTGCTGATATTGTAGAAGTTGTAAAGCGCGAGGGAATTAAGACTCCTGCCATTACAGTTGTAGGTGATGTTGTAAGTTTACGTCAGGTACTTGACTGGTATGGGCATAAACCATTATCAGGTAAGAGCGTCCTTGTAACAGGAACAACTTCCATGGTAGACCGACTTTCTCCGATTTTGAAAGAAGAAGGAGCAGAGGCCATTTCCTTTAGCTTAATCCGTACTGAAAGAATGAAACTTCCAGAGCTGGATGTCGCATTGAAGGAAATAGATAAGTATAACTGGATTGTATTTACCAGTGCAAACGGTGTGGAATGTTTCTTTGAGGAAATGCAGGAAATCCGAAAAGATATCAGAGATTTAGCGCATGTCCGCTTCGCTGTTATTGGAGACGGAACGAAAAAGGCATTGGAAGAACATGGAATTTTCTGTGATTTTATTCCGACAGCATATTCTTCAAAAGATATGGCAGAGGCGATGGTTCCTCATATCGGAAAAGATGAAAGTGTTCTTCTCCTTCGTGCAGAGGAAGCAAACAGAGTGCTTCCAGATGCATTAGAAGAAGCTGGAATTTCCCACACATGCATTTCTCTTTATCATACCGTAACGGATGAGAGAAAAGCAGATGAATTGAATCGTTTGATTAAGATGGCTGACTATGTAACATTTGCAAGTTCCAGTGCAGTTCGAGCCTTTGTATCTATGGTAGATAATCTTGACGAGGTCAAAGGAAAATATATCAGTATTGGCCCGGTTACAACAAAGACTGCACAGGAAAATGGTCTCTCCATTGCAAAAACTGCTGTTGTATATACAGCAAGAGGTATGGTAGAAACAATGATTCAGGATGCAGTGGAAGAAGGTCAGAAATAAATGAAAACTCAGATAAAACGTTTTTTGTTAACACTTGGCTTTATGACAAGGATTCCTGTCAATGTAGATCTTGGCGAAGTAAAAGATGAAGACATGCACAAAGGATTTTTATATTATCCGGTAGTCGGTCTGATTCTCGGACTTTGTGACATGGCAGTATTTCTTCTTGTAAGTCTTATTTTACCAGAAGTATTTGGAATCCTTTTTGCAATGCTTGCGAATCTCTGTCTGACAGGAGCCTTTCACTTAGACGGTCTTTCGGATACCGCAGACGGAATCTACTCTGCAAGAACGAGAGAACGTATGCTTGAAATCATGAAAGACAGCCGCATCGGAACAAACGGTGCGGTAGCGATGTGCTTTGATCTGGCATTAAAGTTTGCCGGAATTTACTACAGCGATATAAGATGGCTGATGATTCTTCTTATGCCAATCGCCGGAAAAATGGTACAGGGAGCGATTGTGTATAAAGCAATTTATCCTCGTGAAAAAGGAATCGGTATTTATGTAGGAACTGTCAGTCTTGGAACAGTAATCGGAACCGTCATTCTTGGACTTATCGCAATGGTACTTGCCTTCTCCTGCTGGGGAGTCCTTATCTTTGCGATTCTCTTTGGATTCGCTTACCTTTTCCGTGTATATATCACAGGGAAAATCGGTGGAATCACCGGAGATGTTATGGGAGCAGGAAACGAGCTTGCGGAAGTATTATTACTGCTTGTTGTTATTGTTCTTACAAAGTATACAGGAATGACACCATTATCATTATTTCCATTTTAGTTTTTAAAAATGAGATAATGATGAAGGAAAGTTGTAGAAAAAACTATTGATATTTATTTATATATGAAAGTAGAAAAATATAAATTTATGAAGTGGAAGCAAGACTATACAAAAATATGAACAATATATGTTGGTATTAAAGTAGCAGAAGGGAAGATGGTTATGACTCTGGAGGAAGCAATCAAAAAAATTCAGCCGCTGGATGAGGAGGCAATGGAGTACACTCGTGCAAGATGGAATACTCTTGGGAAGCCTCTTCACAGTCTGGGAAGACTCGAAGAAATGGTGACACAGTTCGCTGGAATTTACCGCGATAAGAATCCGCATTTAAGGAAAAAAGCGGTTATTGTCATGGCAGCAGATAACGGTGTTGTAGCGGAAGGAGTTACCCAGACAGGGCAGGAAGTGACAAAGACAGTAACAGAAAATATGACAAAGCATAATGCGACAATCTGTATTATGTCCTCCATGAGTGGAGCAGATGTGTATCCCGTAGATATCGGAATTGCAACGGATTGTGACAATCCGGGTGTTTTTCCAAGAAAAATTAAATACGGAACAGACAACATGGCAAAAGGCCCTGCAATGTCGAGAGAAGAAGCGGTAAAAGCAATTGAAGTCGGCATCGGCATGGTAGCTGATTTAAAAGAAAAAGGCTATAACGTTCTTGCTACCGGAGAGATGGGTATTGGAAATACTACGACAAGCAGTGCTGTCTGTTCTGTTTTACTTGACCAGAGTGTAGAAAAGGTAACCGGAAAAGGTGCTGGTCTTACAAACAAAGATTTAGAACATAAGATAGAAGTCATCAGGCAGAGTATCGCACTCAATAAAGTAAATGCGGACGACCCGCTTGATGTACTTGCTAAAGTCGGAGGTCTTGATATTGCCGGAATGGCTGGCTGTTATATCGGTGGTGCGGCGCTCAATATTCCAGTATTTATTGACGGATTTATTTCATCCGTAGCAGCGTTAATTGCGATTCGCTTAGTACCGGAATGTGCGCCATATCTTTTCCCATCCCACTGTTCTAATGAACCTGCTGGACGTATGATACTGGATGCTATCGGCAAACAGCCATATATCTTTGCCAATATGTGCCTTGGCGAGGGAACCGGAGCGGTTATGGGATTTACGATTGCAGATTATGCATTTAAAGCATACTGGGAATTACCAAGCTTTGAGCAGACGAACTTTGGAACTTATGAAGAATTGAACTAAATATAAAATGCAGGAGGAGAAATGTTAGATAAAATTCAAATCGTAAAACCTGCCGAAATCGAAAAAAGAAGTATGGAAATCATCACAAGCGAATTAAACGGAAGAACCTGGCCAGAGCCGGAGTTCTCTATCGTAAAAAGATGTATCCACACTTCTGCAGATTTTGATTATGCAGATAATTTATGCTTTTCTGAAAATGCTGCGAATATCGGTGTAGAAGCTTTAAAAAATGGAGCACATATCGTAACTGATACAAGAATGGCATGGTCAGGAATCAACAAGAAAAAGTTAGCATCTTTCGGAGGAGAAGCTCATTGCTTCATGTCTGATGATGATGTGGCAAAAGAAGCAAAAGAACGCGGATGCACAAGAGCAGCTATCTGCATGGAAAGAGGAGCGGTTTTAGCAGAAGAGAAAAACATTATTTTTGCTATTGGAAATGCACCGACAGCTTTAATCCGTTTATATGAGCTGATTAAAGAAGGCAAGTTAAAACCAGCATTGATTATCGGCGCACCAGTTGGCTTTGTCAATGTAGTAGAATCCAAAGAACTGATTATGGAAGCCGGAGTTCCTTTCATCGTTCCAAAAGGACGAAAAGGCGGCAGCAACATTGCGGCAACGATTTGTAACGCGATGTTGTATCAGTTGTAAAAATTATTTTCTAAAAAATGAATTTGAATAAATCATTTTAAGAGATTATTTTCATGAAAATATATTGGAATTGAATTTATGAAAAAACTAAGAGAAGGAGTTTCCACTGGCTCCTGTATGACCGGTGGAGCGGAGGCTTCCGTGATCTGGCAGACAACGGGTAAATGTCCTTCAGTAGTGAAGGTGGATACCCCAATCGGGAAAACACTTTATCTTGATATTATTCCAAGAGAGTTCGGAGTCTGCGGCGTGGTAAAAGATGCCGGGGATGATCCGGACGTAACAAATGGAAGCGAGATTGTCACAAAGGTTGAGCTGTTTGAGGAAGAGGGAGACATTTCCTTTTTCGGAGGAGAAGGAGTCGGCACTATCACGCAGGAAGGATTAAAGATTCCTCCGGGACAGCCGGCGATTAATCCCGTTCCCCGCCAGATGGCAGAAAAGGCAATCCGAAAGATTATCGGCAATAAAAAGGCAAATGTAACAGTAAGTATTCCCGGCGGAAAAGAACTTGCCAAAAAGACATTTAATCCAAGGCTTGGAATTGTAGATGGACTTTCAGTTCTTGGAACGACAGGGATTGTCCGGCCGATGAGTGAGGAAGCGATGAAAGATTCTCTGATTGCGGAACTTGATATGTATGCAAAACAGGGACATAAAACCATTCTTTTTGTACTTGGAGGAACGGGAGAGACTGCATTAAAAGAACAGTACGGCGAATTTCAGTGCATTTTGCAGGTAAGCAATTACATCGGCTTTATGATAGAAGAAGCGGTGGAAAGAGGCTTTACTGATATTTTAATCGGAGGTTTTGTCGGCAAACTTGTAAAAGTAGCCTCAGGCACAATGAATACGCACAGTCATGTGGCAGACGGGCGAATCGAAACTATCTGTACCCATGCAGCACTTCACGGTGCACCGACTTCCGTTATCAAAAAGATTTATGACTGTCTCACGACAAAGGCAGCAATGAAGATTGTTGAAGAAGAAGGCCTGATGGATATCTGGCCGGACATGGCACAGAAAGCATCGGAGTATTGTGAGAAAACCGCCCACAAAATGGCGAGAGTAGGCATCATTTTCCTTGATGGACAAAATGAAATTCTGGCGGCGAGCGAGAATATAAAAGAAGTACTTTCAGCCTGCAGGAAATGATTAGTAATGTATAGCTTGAAATAATTGCAGAAATCAAAAATGTAGGCGAAATCAGAAAGAAAATAATTGCAGAAGTAAAATAACTGTGGAGGTTAGAATGAGCAAATTAACCGTAGCTGGAATCGGACCAGGTGAAGCCGATTACATTTTACCGGCAGTAATTGAAAAAATGAAAAAAGCCCACACCGTAATTGCGGCAAAGCGAGTTTTACCGATTTTAGAAGAATTGTGCCAGGATGTTAGTGATTCAGCGTCTGTATTGCAGCATGATTCTATGTCTTTTTTCGCAATGGGGAAAATTAAAGACACGCTAGAGCAGATTGGAAAAATTCTTTCCGAGGGACATGATGTTGTAATGGCGGTAAGCGGCGATCCGCTTATGTACAGCCTTTATCGCACAATCTGCAATAATCCGATCAGCGAGAATTGGGATATGGACATTATCCCTGGCGTTGGTTCCTTACAGATGCTCGGTGCAGCATTCGGAGAAACAATGGAAGATGCATTGATCATCAGTGTACATGGAAGAGCGAAAACAGCAGGTTCTATTGCACTTGCGGTAACAGAACATCCGAAAGTATTTTTCCTTTGCAGCAAAGAACAGGGCCCGGCATGGCTTTCTCGGATTATGCTGGACTATCAGCTTGATGATGTGACTGTCTGCGCCGGAGCGAATCTTTCCTACGAAGATGAAATCCTTGCATCCGGCACACCTGCTGAAATGGTAAAAAAAGAGTTCCCCTCTCTTTGTGTCGCAATGATTAAAAATCCATCTCCACGCCAGATTGTTCGTCCATGTTTTTTATCAGATGAAGATTTTGAGCGAGATAAAACACCGATGACCAAAGAAGAAATCCGCATACTCATTTTACATAAAATGAAGTTACATCCTGATGATGTTGTGTGGGACGTTGGCGCAGGAACAGGTTCTGTATCTATCGAATGTGCAAGACAGGTTCCATTTGGAACAGTACACAGCGTAGAGCGAAGCGAAACTGCCGTAAAATTAATTTACAAAAACAAAGAAAAATTTTCGGCAGATAATTTAACCGTCTACGAAGGGGATGCGGCCGAAACCGTAGCAAAGCTGCCTGAACCTGACAAAGTATTTATCGGCGGCAGCGGCAAAGAAATGTCTCAGATATTAGAGACAATCGCGGCATTTCCTAAAAAAATAAAAGTAGTCATTTCTGCGGTAACAATCGAAACTATCGCAGAAACCAATGAACTTTTAGGAAAATACGCCCCAGACTTCGATGTCATTCAGGCGACAGTCGGACGGGGAAGAAAAATCGGTAGCTATCATATCATGGATACGAATAATCCAGTAATGATATTCACAGCGTACATTTAAAGGCTATATGATAATGTATAATTATACAGTGCAGAATATTTTGCATTGTAGCCATATAATATATTCAAAAAAATGAATGTGTAAAAATGTAACAGTCTGTTTTTGATTGTTATCAGGGAACAAACAGGAGAGAAAAAATGGGAAAAAAAGCATTATTAGTAGTGAGTTTTGGAACAAGCTTTGAGGAAGCACTTCCAGCAATCGTCAACATCGAAGAAACCTGCAAAAAGGCATTTCCGGACTATGACTTTTATCGAGCATTTACTTCAGGAATGATTATCCGTAAATGGGCAAGAACAAAAAATGTCATTATCCATAATCCGGATGAAGTGATGAAACGACTGGTAGCAGAAGGTTACGAAGAAGTAATCTGTCAGCCAACACATATTATAAATGGACTGGAATATGACAAAATGATGAATATGCTTCTGGCATATAAAGATCAGATTCCAACAATCAAGGTTGGAACCCCCCTTCTTACCGAAGAGGAAGATTACAAAGAAGCCTGCGAGATCGTTATGCAGGAATTAGAAAAGCCATTAGCGAAAGACGAAGCTTTTGTATTCATGGGACATGGAACAGAACACTTTGCCAACAGCGCATATAGCCAGTTTGAAAACATGCTCAGAGACCTTGGACATGAAAGCACATATGTCGGAACCGTAGAAGGATTCCCTGGTCTTGATTACGTTATCCGTCGTTTGAAAATAAGAGATATTAAAAAAGTATATGTTATGCCCCTTATGATCGTAGCAGGCGATCATGCCCGAAATGACCTCGCCGGAGCCGAAGCCGACTCCTGGGATTCCATCTTAAAAGCAGACGGATTTGAAACCGAGGTTATAATGAAAGGTTTAGGGGAAATTGATGCGATAGCAGAAATGTTTGTAAAACACCTGAAGAAGGCGGAGTCTTTGTAAAATGATTTTAGTTCCAGAAGGGAAGAGTAGACAATGATTAACTATACCCACCAATAGATTTACATAGACAGGATTTTTGACGAAGAAAAAGAAAGTAGTTTGAGTTGGATTATCTGTAGTGAAATTTTCAAATGAATATAAAAGAAGATATTTTGTGACTTTGTGCTGTGGAGTTTTGACTGTAGACTCGCGAGCTTGTTTTCGAGCGAGTCTGTACTATCAGGCACAACGGAACGTTTAGCACAACGGAACAAAAATAACTTCTTTTATATTCATTTGAAAATTGGGTTCAAACATAATAACTCAAACGATTGCTTTTTCTTTCTCAAAATCCGTCTGGAAAGGAAGATTATGAAAGGCAAATTATATGGAATCGGAGTTGGCCCTGGTGATCCAGAGCTTTTAACTCTGAAAGCAAAAAGATTAATTGAAGAATGTGATATTGTTGCAGTACCGGTGAAAAAAGAAGGCGAAGATAGTGTCGCTTTAAATATTGCAAAAGGTGCTGTTAAGATTCCTGAGGAAAAGATTCAGGAAATCGTATTTACAATGGCAAAAGATAAGACAAAGCGTGAGGCTTGCCGTCAGGCGGCTGCCGAAGAAATTATGAAGTTACTTGATGAAGGAAAATCAATCGCGATGCTCGCGCTTGGTGATATTGGAATTTACAGTACTTATGCATATGTTCATAAACGTTTGTTGAAAGAAGGATATGATGTGGAAATGGTTTCCGGTATCCCATCTTTCTGTGCTGGAGCAAGCAAGGCTGGTATTTCTATCGTAGAGGGAAATGAAGGTTTTGGTGTAATACCATCTCTGAAAGGAATTGATCAGGTAGAGAAGACTCTTGGTGTTTTTGATAACCTTGTTATTATGAAGGTTGGAAGTCATGTGAAAGAAGTGTATGATCTATTGGTTGAACGCGGCATGGAGAATAACGCATTGATTATCAGCAATGTTGGAATGGACGGCGAGTATGTTGGTCCGCTGATTCCTGACCGCGAGTATGGATATTTCACAACAATGATTATTAAAAGTGAGATGTAATTATGAAATATAATGTTTTGGTGATTGCCGGGACAACAGAATCAAGACAGGTGATTGAGAAGCTGCTTGGAGAGAATCCAAATGAAAGGATTCTTGCCAGTGTGGCTACGGAACTTGGAAAGGAAATGCTTCTTGAATATGACATTGATGTTCATGTAGGAAGGCTTGATCAGGATGGTTTTCTCGCACTTCTTAAGGAGAATCCATGTGAAAAGATTATTGATGCTTCCCATCCATTTGCAAAGATTGTATCGGAGACGGTGAAAAAGGTGGCAGAGTCAGCAGATATTCCGTATGAGCGATATGAGAGAACAAACCTCCAATATGATTATGAAGGCATTGTTCATGTAAAAGATGTACAGGAAGCGATTACCCTTTTAAATGAGTTGAAGGGAAATGTTTTTCTTACAACAGGAGTGAACACAGCGGCAGCATATATGTCCGGTGTAGAAAATGGAGCAGAGCGCCTTTTTATCCGTGTGCTTGATAATGTTTCATCTCTGGAAGGATGTGCAAAAGCTGGTTATCCAGAGGGGCATGTTTTCGGGAAAATGCCTCCTTTTACAGTTGAGGATAATGTGAGGCTTATTAGGAAAACAGAGGCAGAAGTACTTGTTTCGAAAGACAGTGGAAAAACGGGTGGCGTTGATGTGAAAGTGGAAGCCTGCAGGCAGACAGGGATTAAGATGATTCTTATCGACAGACCCAATGCGCTCTAATATAAAGAAAGTAAAAAGTCTTGGAAAAGTGATATGGAGGTGTATCAATATATGGAAAATATGAAACCAATGCCGCGAGTTTTGATTGCAGGTGCAAATAGTGGTTGTGGAAAAACCAGCATTACCTGTGGTATTTTGAAGGCTCTTGTGAACCGGGAACTTCATATTCAATCCTATAAATGTGGGCCGGATTACATTGACCCTATGTTGCACAGTCATATTACAGGAAGGAACTGTCGGAATCTGGACCCATTTTTTTCTACAGGAGAGGACTTAAGGTATCTTGTAGGAAAGGATAGCCAGGATGTGGATTTTTCTGTGACAGAAGGTGTCATGGGTTATTATGATGGTGTTGGTATCAGTTGTGAGAAGAGTACATGGACAGTTTCAAAAGAGACGGGAACACCGACCATTTTGATATTTAATGTGAAGGGAATGTCTCACACGATGATTCCACTTATAAAAGGAATGGTAGAATATCAGGACAATCCGATAGCTGGAGTTATTTTAAACCGATGCAGTAAGGGAATGTATCAGTTGATGAAGCCGGAAATTGAAGAGAAACTTGGAATTTCTGTTGTGGGATATTTTCCACAAAAAGAAGGAATTTATATCGGCAGCAGGCATTTGGGACTGATGACCGCAGCAGAGATTGATAATCTTGACGAGATTTTAAGTCTTCTTGGCGAGACGGCGGAGGAGTGCATTGACCTTGATCTACTTTTAGAAATCGGGGAAAAGGCAGAACCTCTTACAGCGGTAAAAAGACCGGAAGTTCTAGCGGAAAGGCGGGCGAAAATCGCGGTTGCGTGGGATAAGGCATTTTGTTTTTATTATAAAGAAAATTTGGAGATTTTGGAGCAGCTTGGAGCGGAACTTTGCTATTTTAGTCCGGTAAATGATGTGCAGCTTCCAGAGGATACGGATGGGATTTATCTTGGCGGCGGTTATCCGGAAACGTATCGAAAGGAGCTGGCAGAGAATCTTTCGATGAAAGAATCTATCTGCGAGGCAGCAAAAGCAGGCAAGCCGATTATTGCAGAGTGCGGCGGTTTTATGTATGTCTGTAATCATTTAGTGGAAACGGATGACAGTTCGATGGATATGCTTGGTCTGATTGATACCGATGTGCATATGACAAAGCGTCTGTCCATGCAGTTTGGCTATGTGACACTAAATACGCTTTGTGATACTGCATTTTTTAAGAAAAATACGAATATTCGCGCCCATGAGTTTCACTATTCAAAGGCAGACAAAAGAGGCGATTCCTGCGAGATTAAAAAGTATTCCGGAAAATGCTGGAACGGTCTTTATGTAAAAGAAAATATCATGGCAGGATATCCGCATTTTTATTTTCATAACTGCAGGGAAGTTGCAGAGCGATTTGTAGATATGGCAGAGAAAATATCAAAGAATTTGAGTATGTAAAAAGCATAAGAGAGGAAACAGAATAATGAGACTGATTTATGCGATGTTACTCGGATTTATACTGGATTTAATCTTTGGAGACCCACATGGGCTGATTCATCCAGTACAGATTATCGGGTGGTTTATCGATAAGTTAAAAAAAGGCATGCAGCATATGATTTACGGCTGCAGCTATGAAGAAGTGAGAGAAAAAGAAATCGAGAGAAAAGCAGGAGTAGAAAAGACAGCGGGTTTCTTCTTAATGCTTTTTATTGTAGCAGGAACATTTGCCGTTGTTTATGGAATTTTATATGTGGCAAATCTGATTCATCCGGTTCTTCGCTTCTGTTTAGAGACATTTTTTATTTATCAGATTCTTGCGACAAAGAGTTTAAAAACAGAATCTATGAAGGTCTATAAAAAGTTAAAAGAGGGAGATCTTATCGGAGCAAGAAAGGAAGTTTCTTATCTGGTTGGACGTGATACAGAGAACCTCGATGAGAGCGAAGTGGCAAAGGCAGATGTGGAAACTATCGCGGAGAATACGGCAGATGGTGTTATTGCGCCAATGCTTTTTATAGCAATCGGCGGCGCACCGCTTGGTTTTGCATACAAGGCAGTCAATACGTTAGATTCGATGGTTGCATATAAGAATGAAGAATTGATAAACATTGGGTTTTTCTCTGCAAAAATGGATGATATCTGCAACTTTATTCCGGCGAGATTTGCCGCAGTAATGCTGATGATCGCCTCACTTATTTTACGTTTTGATTTTAAGGGAGCAGTGAAAATATTTAAAAGGGATCGTTTTGCACATTTAAGCCCGAACAGTGCGCAGACCGAAGCAGTAGCGGCAGGTGCATTGCAGATTCAGCTTGGGGGAACCCACAATTATTTTGGAAAAGCAGTCGTGAAACCGACGATAGGGGATGATATCCGTCCAGTAGAGTATGAAGATATAAAAAGAACCAATCAGTTATTGTATGTCAGCGCAGTTTTATCGATGGCGGTATGTTGTCTGATTACATTTTTGATTTATGTGCAGTTATTTTAAACACTTAATATATAATAACCAACGATTTAGAAAATTGAGGCTAAAGTTATGAAGAAGATTTCACACGGAGGAAACATTTACAAGAAAGCGAAGGAGATGGGAATTCAGGAGGAAGATATCCTGGATTTTTCCGCAAATATCAGCCCGCTTGGCTTGCCGGAACATATTCGCAGGGCAATGATAGAAGCGATTGATGGAACAATAAATTATCCAGACCCTGATTGTAGTCGTTTAAAAGAAGCCATCAGTAAGCAGGATAATGTACCAGAAAGTCATATTACCTGTGGAAATGGAGGGGCTGACCTTTTATACCGTCTGGCATTTGGTTTACATCCAAAAAAAGTATTGCTTCCGGCTCCGGCTTTTGTGGAGTATGAGGAAGCATTGCAGGTGCACAGATGGAGTACTATCTTATGCGTGATGATTTTGTAATCAAAGAAGATATTTTAGAGCAGATAACGGAAGAAACGGATTTTGTTGTTATCTGTAATCCAAATAATCCGACAGGAATTCTTACAGAGAAAGAATTGATTCTTCGTGTTCTTGAACGGGCAAAAGAGACGAATACCTTTGTGATGGCTGATGAATGTTTCTTAGAAATCTGTCAAAATGAGAGTGAATATACAGTAAAGCCTTTTATAGAAAAATATGAAAACCTTATTATTTTAAAGTCATTTACAAAGTTATATGCGATTCCGGGAGTGCGGCTTGGCTACATTCTTGCAGGAAGTGAAGATGTGATTGCAAAGGTAAATCGCACCGGACAGGCATGGTCAGTAAGTCATATTGCACAGTGTGCGGGTGTGGCGGCACTTTCCGATAATGTATACAAAGAAAGGGTAATAGAGACGGTGGCAGAGGAACTTTCCTATATGAAGAAAGAGTTTTTTAAGCTGCCGGTTATTTTGTATGATGGAGCGGCAAATTATCTGTTTTTCCAGACACCGGGAATTACGGATTTAGATAGACGATTAGAAAGTTATGGAATCATGATTCGAAACTGTAGCAATTATGTGAATCTTGGAAAAGATTACTGGCGTGTGGCGGTGAAATCTCATGAGGAAAATGAAAAACTCATAAAAGCATTACGGATGATTTTGAAAGGGGAAGAATAATGGCAAAAGCAATTATGATACAGGGAACGATGTCGAATTCAGGAAAAACCTTTGTTACAGCGGGACTTTGCAGAGTATTTAAACAGGATGGATATAAAGTAGCTCCTTTTAAATCACAGAATATGGCACTGAATTCCTATATTACAAAAGAAGGGCTGGAGATTGGACGTGCACAGGCAATGCAGGCAGAAGCTGCTATGATTGAGCCGACACACTGGATGAATCCGATTTTGTTAAAGCCAACGAGCAATATGGGTTCTCAGGTTATTGTAAACGGAGAAGTTTATGATAATTTAAGTGCACAGGATTACTATAAAATGAAAGATAATCTTGCACCGGAAGTCATGAAGGCAT
>OBJF01002445.1_pt1 | contig 13534 bp, 14 predicted proteins | sample 1519091 | NCBI WGS metagenome assembly OBJF01 (sample SAMEA2452124, study PRJEB22498) | human gut metagenome | biome: human feces; feature: human gut; material: feces | place: Australia | collected 2012
AGCTTTATCGTTTGCTTGAGGCCTGCAAGGGGCTTGCCTGCCGTTATTACAGCTATGCCAGCCATTTACAGGGGCACGTCGATTTTTGCGAACATTACCGCGGCAAGAATGCCAAGTATTTTGAAATGAACACCGACGCGCTTTATGCAACCGTTCGCGGAATGCTTGATACAAAAATAGAACTGTCAGCGTTGTAATGAGAACCGTTTTAGAGTTCGCGGCATATTTCCTGACTTTATGGATTATGCCGTGTTTCTCTTTTGGTAAAATGTGAGGATCATTTTGCAAATATTAATTTTTATTGGGTTTAAATGAGTCGTTTTTTTACATGTTTTTATGCCTTATATTTTTTTATCGACTGACTTGAAAATGTTGATTATCAAGGGATGAAAAAAATCTGTTGCGAATTATATTTTTATAGTGTATCAAAAAAATAGTTATTTCTTCTGGGTGTAACCATGACAAACAATAAGCAAAAAGAGTGCGATTTAAATTTGATCTATCCGAATTATGATTTGGTAAGAGAACAAGTTAAAAAAGTACGGGAAAAAAATTATATTTATTCTGCTCCGGTGAATGCGAAAGAAATTGCGCAAAGAGAGGGATTACAGGTCTTTTTTGCAAAGTTTGGAGAAAAGTTTAAAGAGATTAATGGTTTCATAGATTTTGATGAAAAAGTTATGATTGTTAATTCAGAAAGAAAACCATATGTGCAAAATTTTACGATTGCTCATGAATTAGGTCATTGGCTTCTCCATAAAGATAGACGTGATGAATATGAGTTGAAATTAAGTCGTCCAAATGGAGGAGAAGATGACCCAATGGAAAAAGAAGCAAATACTTTTGCAGCAGAACTGTTAGTTCCATTTAAAGAATTGTTAGAATATAAGAAAAAAGGTGTTTCTAATAAAGAATTGGCTAAAATGTTTTTTGTTTCCGAAAGAGTAATTGAACATAGATTGGAAAATTGCATTGGTTGATACTTCGAATAATGATAGTGTAATTAAAAGTATTTTGAATACAATTAATGTTCAAGATAGCGGCTTTTCAAATGATAGTTATGAAAGAGCTTATGAAAAAAGTGTCGTGGAAGCTGAAAATGTAAAAGATGCTATGGCAAAAGGCGCTATCCGTTATATACATCACGCAACTTGTATTGCAATAGTATTATCGTATTTATTTGGGGCTGGATTAATAACTTTAGCAGTTTTATGGATATGGTTAAGTTTTCAACCCATCTTTTGGCCTTTTTCTACAGTTGAGGCATCCGAAAATGCAAAAAAGTTTATAACTGAAATTGAAAATTTCTTTAGTATGGTTGTTCCTCCGATTATTGCCTTTATTGTTGGTTATATTTCTAAGCCAAATAAAAAATGTCAGGAATAAAATTTTAAATTCTATTATTTTTTATAAAAAAATAAAGGGTAAAAATAGGAAAAAGATAAAAAATAATTGAAAATACTTATTGACAAGTTTTCGAAAACTTTGTATAATTTTATTCATAATCGGCAACTGAACCTAAAGGTTGTCACAGTTTACCTTTTCAGTTGTTGATTGAGAACATCCTGACGGTCGTTTCTTGAAACGGCCGTTTTTTTATGGCAATAATCCGGTATCAATCGGAAAATTGCCGAAACCGTAGCTTCGTTTTGCTGCTTTTCTTTCCCGATGCCATGGCATCTCCCCTCTGTTCACGGCATCGGGTTTTTTTATTTTCCCGGGAGCGGTTTTCTGTTTCCTTAGCCGCTCTTCGGGGATTTTTTTTGAGATTTTCGGAGTAAAAAAGATGGATCGGGGTGATGAGAAAAATGGAAAAAAAGTCAAAAAACAAAAACGGAAAGGAGAAGAAGAAAACTGCTAAAAAAAGTGAAAATAAAGGCGGACGGCCGACAAAAATGACGCCTGAGACACTTGCTAAACTGGAACAGGCTTTTTCGCTTGGTTGCAGCGATCTGGAAGCTTGTATCTTTGCGGATATCCACCCGACCGTATTGTACCGTTTTCAAGAGAAAAATCCTGAGTTTCGGGAGCGAAAAGAAATGTTGAAACAAAAGCTTGTTTTGAAAGCGCGGACTGTTGTTGCCGAGGCTTTGAAAAATAAGGACGAAAATACCGCCAAATGGTATTTGGAGAGAAAAGCACGGGACGAGTTTGCCGCCAAACAGGAGGTGGCTGTTGGAAATCTGGAAAGTTCACCGTTTAAGATTGAAATTGTCGACTGATGTATTGTTATAAGAAATTCAAACCGCTTTTTGAGATGGAAAGCGGGCGCTTTGACACGTTTGCTCTGACCGGCGGGCGCGGTTCCATGAAGACCGGACACGCGGTGCGCTCAGTAATGGTTGAGATGATGAAGCGGCGTCTCAGGGTGGTTTGTTTTCGTGAAACGAAGACCAGCCAAAAGGATTCGCTGATTAATGAGTTCAAAGAGCTGATCGACGGCGAGTTTAAGGGGCGCGGATTTGTCTCGAACACTGAAACGATAAAAAATGTTTTAACCGGGGCGACGGTTACCTTCTTGGGTCTTCGCGACGCCAACGATAACGCCCGTGAGGCGATCAAGGGGTTGGCACAGGTCGATATCTGGCTGGTTGATGAGGCGCAGGCGGTGTCTGCCGGCGTGTGGGATGTTTTGTTAAAAACAATCCGCAAGGAAGGTGCAAAACTGATTGTGATTTACAACCGGATTGACGACGATTTGCCGGTCGAAAAAGCGCTTTTTCTGGATTATTATAACAAGACGGCGCCGGAAAAGACCTATTTTGTCGAAGTGAACTATCCCGAGCTTGAGCACACGGGGCTGCTTTCCGATAAATTCATCGGATACGCCGAGCTGGTTAAGAAAAACAAACCGGATGAGTTCGAGCGGGATTATTTGAACAAGCCGCGCGGGGCGAATGTGGCGCGGGTGGTTAAATACTGGAGTGCAGAGAACGTTGTTGAGAATATACGCTATTTTGAGGAATATGACATATACTGGAGCCTTGATTTCAACGTTAACCCGGCAATGTCGGTTTTGGCGCATTATGACAAAAAGAATTTTTTCGTGTTCGATGAAATCGTCTTAAACAACGTGATTACACAGGATGTGGTCGACGAGTTTATTTGCCGCTACCCACCGGACAAGGTCAAAGGTATGGTGCAGATTTGTGGGGATGCCAGCGGGAAATACCGCAAGACGCAAAGCCGCTATTCCGACTATGCGATTATTCAAAACACGCTAAGCCGGGCGAATTATCGGACGAATTTCAACCTTCGCCGGTTTAACCCGCCGATATTAAACCGGATCAACGCTTTTAACCGGCAGGTTTTTGACGTGGAAGGGAAAAGACATTTTTTTGTTCACCCGCGTTGCAGGTGGTTGATCTACAATATGAGAAAGCTTTGTTTTAAGCCCGGAAGTTCAATTGTCGACGCGCCGACCCCGGCAGAGGTGGAAGAAGACGAGGACAAGCTTTATTTAGGCCATATTTTTGATGCGGCCAGCTACATGGTGGAATATTTCAAACCGGTTGTGAGGGAATAAGATGTTTGAATTTTTGGTGGAGAAAGAAACGGAAGCACGCAAGCTCTCGGAGGCAGAGGCATCCAGAGTTGCCGCCGACGTTGGGGATTTGTGGAAAGACTGGGACGAGGCACGTTCCAAGCAAAAGGCGATTGCCGAAAAACTGCGTCCGGAAATCTATCTTGACGACCGGCCGGCCAAAGACCGAGGCGAGGGAAACTGGAAGTCTGACGTTCATTTGAACAAAATATACTCGCTCTCGCAGACGCAGCAGGCTTTTATCTGGGACAATATTTATTCCAACAACGAAAAGCTGTTTGACGTGGCGGGTAAAGACGACGATTCCGGTGAGCTGGCCAGCTTGCAGAAGGCAAATCTTGTCAATATCTTCTACCAGATAGGTATTCAGCGCAAGCTTGACCGAGCGATTGAATATCTGCTTTCGGTCGGCGAGTTTTGTCTGTTTATCGGCTGGAAAACCAAATACCGGCAGATCCGCCGGCGGATGACTTTGGCCGAAGCGTTGCAGCAAAAGGGGCTGGAAGCGCTTTTTGCCGGTCAAAATTACGGGATATTTAATGAAGAAGTATACAACGGGCCGTCGGTTGAGCCGATAGACCCGATGAATTTGACTTTTGATCCGAAAATTAATCCTGAAGACAGCGAGAAGTGGGACGAATGCGGAAAGATTGTCAAAGAGTGGTTGACCTATGATGAGATTGCCTCAAACAAATTCTACAAATTAAGCCGGCAGCAGCTTTCCGACATTAAGACGATGCTTGATAAGAAGTCGGTTGAGGAAGATGACACTGAAACCGAAAAAGCGGACGATGTTTTGCAGGAAAACCGGATTGAGGTTCTTTCCTACTGGGGAAACTATACGCTTGACGACGGAACGGTTTTAAGAAACTGGAGCATTGTTGTTGTCGGGCGGAAATATCTGGCTGTTTTTGAACACAACCGCTTTATCGTCAACCCGCTGGTTAATATGGCCATCTTCCGCGACTACGAATCAAAACGGGGAATCCCTGAAATCTGGTCAATCTATGATATCGCCAAAGAGCAGGAGAACAAGGTTAATCTGCAAAATGATGCGCAGGCCTTGAATTTGAACCCGCCGGCATACGCGCCGCAGGGCTTTTTTGTTAAAAACGAGATAAAACTTGCGCCCGGCAAACAGATTGAATACAAGCCCGGTATCGATGAGCCGTCGGCGCTTATCAAAATGCAGTTTCCGCTGATTTCAAACGAGCAGATCATTGAGTATTACGACAGTACGGCGTCGACGGTTTCCGGCATTTTTCCCAACATGCAGGGGCAGGACGAGGCCAAAGATGCGACCGCGACAGAAATACAGGTAAAAGTGCAGGGGCAGACGACGAGGCTTGCCAAAACGCTGGACGCGATTAAACAAAACGGCATTGTGCCGATGGTGGAGAAAGTGGCGGCGCTTGATGCCAATATGAAATTCGGCGACGAGGTTGTCTATGTTGAAAACGACGGCATGAAGACAGCGGTTGTCATCGGCGACACCGTGCGGCAGGGAAACTACGAGTACAAATATACTGATAACACCGGCATTCAGCGCAAACTTGCCAAAAATCAGGAATTGATCCAGCTTTTGGGCAACGTCTGGAATGATCAGGCGGTTCCGCTCAATAAAGTGGAGATTGTTAAGGATATTTTGGCAAATGCTGAATTTGAAAATGTGGATAAATACTTTTTAGAACAAAACACGGCCATGACGCCACAGCTTGCGGGAAATGTGCAACCGCTGCCGGCGGCAGGTCTTGAAACCCGAGAGGTGACAAATGGACAGGCAAACGGAATTGATACGCTTGCGTGATGCGTTGGCAACAAAAGACGGGCAACTTATTCTGGCGGAATGCCACCGGTATATGGTTGAAACCGCCTGCCGGGTCAATGCGCCGGCCGAATGGGTTAAAGGCATGGGGCTTCTTATCGGGCATCTTGAGAAAGCGCCCGAAGAATGTCGCATGAAATTTGAAAAACAATAAAGAGCCTTAAATAAAGGTTCTTTTTTTTATGGAGAAGAAAGAAAATGACCGAAGAAACCACACCCGAGGAGAATTTGACGACCGATACTTCCGCAGCCGAAAATGCGGCTTCTGATACCGCGGCAATCACAACCGCGCCGGAAACGACGGAAACGGAACCGGAAACCAAAGAAACTGAGGCGGAAGAAAGCGGCGAAGAAGAAACTCCGCAGCTCTACGCGGGGAAATATAAATCTGTTGAGGAACTTGAAAAAGCTTATAAGGAAAGCGAGAAATTCGTTGCACGAGCCAAAGAGTATGAAAAGCAGCTGAAGGCTTACCGTGAGGCGGAAGAAGCATCAAAAGCCGAGCGAGAGGCTGAGGCAAAGCGCGCAGGATTTTCCGATGACGCCTCAAGACAGTTTGTTTTTGAGGTAAAAAACCGGGAGTTCATGCAATACGTACGTGCGTTAGATGCGCTTGACGGCGAGGCAAAAGCCAAAGCCGCGGCGGCGCTCTCCCGCTATCAATACACAGTGAACCCAAAGGATCTGGAAACGGCGCAAAGCTTTTTTCCGCCGATGGTAATTGCTGAGATTGCCAAGGATACCGCTTTGTTTGAAGAAGAACGCGCGAAAGTTCATGAAAGTGAACGAATGACGCGCAAGCTCTCCGAAAGCAAGGCAAGACTTGAAGCTTTTGCCAAGGAAAGCGGCGACTGGCTGAACGCAAAGGAAAGACAGGAGATTGTGGCTTTGGCTATCAACCTGACCGGCGGTGAAGCGGATTTGTCGGAGGTTAAAAGGCTGATCGACATGGCGGAGAAAGCTGCCGTTGACCGCTATATTGCAGAAAGCAAAGCCGCTGCTGAAAACCGGGAAATGCAGGGAAGCCTGACCGCGCCTAATAACAATGCGCCTGCGGCAAAAGGCGAAACGTGGCTGACCCGTGAGGATTATAATAATTTGAGCGAGGCCGAGTTCGATAAACAGTACGATAAGATTGCGCGGCAGATTGAGCTTGAAAAGGCCGGCAAGCTGCCGCGAATGCTTACTTTGTAATCAATGAATTTTAATTTTACACCGTCTTTTGGCGGTATTTTTTTAGGAGTAAAGAAAAATGTCAGCAAATGCAGAGACGCTTGAAAGACAGGCCGCAAAACTCATTCCCGAGCTGTGGTCTTTGTCTTTGAACAAAAAGCTGGATAAATCCGGCGTTGGCATGAAAATTGTCAATAAAATTTATGAAAAAGACATCAAAAACTATGGTGATACGGTTCATATCGGGGAAATCGGCGATGTTACCATCTCTGATTATTCGGAAGATGCAACCGACGGAGGCGTAACCTATCAACGGGTGGATGCAACCAGCCAGGACTTGAAGATCGATCAGAGCAAATCTTTCGGTATTTTCTTGTCCGACATCACGCAAAAACAGTCGAATATCAAAGATTTGCAGGCAAAATTTGAGGCCAGAGCCAAAACGGCCGTCGATTTGGTTAAAGACACTTTTATTCTGTCGGCTTTTTCGGAAATTCCGGCGGAAAACAAAAAGGGGACGGATACGGCAATCACGCTGACCAAAGATAATGCTTATCAGGTGTTGGTCTGGCTTGCCAAGACCTTGAAGAACAACAATGCCGTTCAGACTAAAAACGATCAGGTTTTTAAGTCTAATCAGGCGGCCGGTGAGGCGATGCCTTATGTGGTTATCAATCCGGACGTGGAAGCGATTTTAATCCAGTCGCCGGATTTTATCCACGCAACCAACGCCGGCGACCGTGTTTTGCGCGAAGGTTCCATCGGCACCATTGCCGGGCTTGATGTACTGGTCTCGACCAACCTGCCGACGACCACCGGCAAAGTCAATATCATGGCCGGGATCAACGCCGCGATCGCCTATGCCGGGAATATCTCGAAAATTGAGGCGATGCGCGACAACAAATTTTTCGGCGACAATGTGCGCGGGCTTTATGTTTACGGTAAAAAGGTCGTTTTGCCGAAAGCCTTGGCCGGCGTGGTCGTTGATGTGTCGGCGGCTGATAATATTGATAGCAAGGCCGGTGGCGGCAGTTAGTCGTAAAATGATGTGAGGGGGAGGTTTTCCTCCCCTTTTGATTTTATTTTTTGGAGAAAAAGCGATGGATGAAACGGATATGTCAAAAAAGATACTCGGCAGCCAGACGGATAATGAGCCGGAAGAAAAAAAGACGGCAAACTGGCTGGCGGACAATGTAATCTGGTATGTTTCCAAAAAAGGCTGCGGAACTTCCGTTTTTCGCGGTCCGATGGCGGAAGCACTGATGAACGGAGAGGACAAAAAAAAGGCCAAAAACGGCGTTAAGCGTATTGAAAGCGTAACCGGTTTTGTTTTTGCCCGCAAATAGAAAAGTGAGGAAAAATGAGGAATTTTCAGCAGATTGTCAAAGACGTTTCCAACCTTAAATGGTCGACGGTCGTTCTGGAAGAGGCATTTGCCGAGGTCGAGGACAACGTCAAACTGGCAGTACGCCAAGCAAATTCTTATATCTTCGGGTTAAAAGATTTTCCTTTTCGCATAAAAAAAGGCGGATTGACCACCAAGGAAAACGCTTTTCCGGCGCCAAACGGCGATATCTTGCAAATGTGGATGCAAGACGGCAGCCGTTATTTGCAAAAAATCGCGCCGGAAGACGGCGATCTGCTGGATATGTCTAAAACCGGCCGTCCGGAACTTTACTGGGCGGATTTCGGCGATACGGGGGCGGTTGTCCATTTGTGGCCGGCGCCTGACCGGGAATATAGTTTTTTTTACCGCTATTCAAACAATATGAAGGCGCGCGATGCGAGAGGCAACGAGAAATTTAACCTTGAAGAGTTGGACGACGTGGTCAATATTCCGGACAATCCGGCAATCGAAGACTTGTTTATGCACTGCCTTTACACCAAGTCGATGGTCTACCTGATTGCCGACGAAACGGACGAAAACTATCAGCCGTATGAGCGGGAGTTCCGGGAGGCGTGGTATAATTTGCTGGACATTGCAGGTATTAAAAGAGCGCCAAAGCTGGTGATATAGCGAAAGATTAAAAGATGGATTTGGCAATACAAAATTTCCGCGGCATACGCAAGGTTAATCCGGTTGTCGATGTTGTGTCGGGTGCGGTGCTTTCGGCCGTTACTTGCCGCAATACCGAGCTGCGTTATACCGAAAAAGGCAATAATGTCGGTATTTTTACGGCGGCCGGAAACCAGATTGTTTCCGCTTGTCCGAACAAAATCATCGGACAATGGGAAAGCGTGCAAAACAGGGTGACTTACCGTTTTGTCTATGCCGTTGATGATACTCAAGGCTACATTTACCTGTTTGATGAGGTCGAAGGCACCTATACCGCCTTAAAAAGTGGGCTGACCGTAACCGGCGCGGCCAACGCGATCACAATAGCCAACGGGTTTTATGACTGGTTTGTTTTTTCAAACGGGGTTGATCCGTATATTGCGATCAATATGCAGCAGAAGAGCGAAAGCGACCGGGTTAAGGAAATTGACGCGAAAGATGCTGAGGAAAGAACCATCCGCGGGCTTTGTCTGGAATCTTACGACGGGCGGCTGGTAACCAACTGCCAGAACCGCGTTCACTGGTCAAAAACACAGGATATTTTTACCTGGGGGACTTCAGATCCCGATTTGACGACAGAACCGGCCTATCAGGAGCTTGATCGGGATGTGACGGCAATGGCGTATTATAACAATTCGTTGATTGTCTTTACCGACAGCTATTCGGTTGCTTATACCGGAAATCCCGGCGATGCGACGTCGTTCCAACGTAGTGGGGCGTCGGGCGGCGGGTGCGCAAGTTTTAAGTCGGTGATCAAATTTGACAACAAACTGTTTTATTTTGACGCAAAGGCCAAAAATGTTTTTGCCTATTATCTGATCGACGTCGGGCAGACAAGACCGACAAACGGGCTGGCGGATAATGTGATTGAGTTTTTTGATCAGATTGATACAACCCGTCTTGATGAGATTGAAACGGTCAGTTTTGTTGATGGTGACCGTTCGGAAATTTGGTTTAAGCTGCCGTACTTAAACGGCGACAGGATTCTGATTTACGATTATCTGAAGTCGGAATGGGTGGAGCGGCAGGCCGAAGACAACATCCGGGCATTGATGCCGACGGGCAGCGTTTTTTATTCCGCAAGCGGCAAAAATATCCTGCGCGAATATCAGACGTCGAATTTTGCCGACGAATTTATCGGCGCCGAATATCTGGCAAACATTATCAATGTGGGCTCCGACAGCAATATGAAGGTGCCTAAGATGCCGCTGATTTTGACGCTTGATTTTAATCAGGAAAACGATTTTTTCATTGAGTTGACCTATGACGATAACCCGGAAAGAAAACAGACCAAAAGGGTGGTTAAAACTTCCGAAGGGTATTTGATCTGGGCTTTAAGCTCGGACGATGAAAACGGCGGCTTGTGGGCAAAAGATAAAAACGACGCGGCCGGCGGAATGTGGTTTGACAAGAATCGTAATACGGTGATGTTCAACCTTGCTGGTTTAAGGCATTTCAAACAGTTGCAGATAAGAATTTACACCAGCGAGGCCGGGCAGGAGTTCGGTATTAAGCGGCTGGAGCTGAAACGTGTTAAGGTTAAGACAAAGACGCTGGGGTAAAAGATGGTTTTTCTGGTTGGCAAGGAAAGTCCTTTTTTTGATAGGGAAGAAGCGTGCCGGGGCTTTGAGAAAAACAAAGAAAATCTCGACGATGTCAACGGTTTTGAACGGTTAATCAAAGATAGCCGTTTTTTTAACGTTTACGATAAAGACGGTTATATCGGGTCGGTTTTTGTTTATCAAAGCGAGGCCGATGACTTTTTTTATCTGGGTGGATATGCTAAGCGCAAAAAACATCGCGAATGCGTGGACGCAGTTCGACAGGCGGCGGATATGTTCCCTGTCGTTTATGCAGACACAAGGCACTTAAACGCCGTTATCTGCCTGAAAAAGGCAGGTTTTGAATGGGTGGACAGAAAAAAGAAACTTTTAAGGAGATTACAAAAATGAGTTCCGGAAACAAAACAAAATCACAAACTTACAACACCGGCGGCCTTTACGGCAATTCGACAACAAATAAAAACGGGACGTTTTATAACCCGTCTTCGTTTGAAACACAGCTTGTCAATCAGACGACTTCGGCGATCCCGTCATATCTGCAGCAGCTTGTCAGTCCGACCTATGACAGCCAGAGCTACAAGAACCGGCAGCAGCAACTTGCCAACGCGGCAACGCAGTCGCTTGAAAATAACATTGTCAGTCCGCTTTCTGAGAGAGGCCTGACTCGCGGGTCGAGTATTAACCAGATGTCAAACCAGCTGGCAAACAAGCTGACGGATGCCGAGCTTGATTTGATGAACAGCGAAGACAGCCGGGTTGCAAATGTTTTAAGCCAGTTGATGAACTATTATCAGGTACCTTATAATATGATGAGTTCCGCCAATCAGGCGAGCAATAATCTTTATCAGAACGCACTGGCCAACAGCAACAATAATAATTTGTGGAGCGGAATTGCCAATGCGGCGGGGACGATTGCCGGCGGTTATCTCGGCGGTCCCGGCGGGGAAGCTTTGACCAACTGGGCGCTTAAGTAAATAACAAAGGGCGGATTTCTCCGCCCCTTGCTTTTAGGCTCAAGATTTTTTCACATAGAAAAGTATCTTGATTTTTCTGATTATAAGCATAATTCTTATTATCATTGTAGTTCCTTATAAAAATATAAGGAGCAGGCCTAAAATCTATTTTAACTTGACTGGCAAGCAAAAATAGGTTATCCTAACCTCATAAAGAAGTTAAGATTAAGGCTTAGCTCCTTTGGTTAGGTAAATTGTCCGTTGTTCCAGCAACGGACTTTTCTTTTATAAGACAAAAGTAATACTGTGTCAAGCCTTGCGCCCGTTGGGGTTCAGGGCTTTTTTTTATGGAGTTTTTTCTTATGGATTTAAGCAGAATGTACAGGATTGCTGAAACCGGAGACGTCAACGATCCGACGCCGGTAGACAATGTTTTGCGGATGGCGGAAGAGCGGCAGAGGCAGCAGCAACAGGCGCGTCCGCAAAGCGCATGGGGACGTTTCAAAAACTTTGCCGGTTCAAACGCAGGACGTACGCTTTGGGGCGGTTTGGGAACGGCTTTGGGCGTTGGCCTGACCGGCGGTAACTTGCAGGATGCGCTCGGATACGGGGTTATCGGCGCCGGCAATACGGTCGGTACATTAAACCAAAACCGGCAATATGCCAATCGGTTGGCCTTAAAGCAGCAGGAACGCGCCGACGCTCTGGCTAAAGAGCAGAGGGACAACCAGTTCAGACTGACATTACAGGATAAGGCTTTGGAAAAAAGCAAAATACTGGCGGATTATCAGTTGGATAAAACTCTTGCGCGATTGCGCGGTGAGCAGGAAATAAAAGACGACGCCGAACAGGCTGCAAGACAGCGTAAAATTGACGCCATCAACAGCAATCCGTATTTGACCGAAGACCAAAAACAATGGCAGATTGCCAGATTGGACGGGCTTAATTTTGATCGCGGTGCTTATTACACTGACAAGCTTTCCAGCGACCCGAACAATCAGGAAGCGTTGGATTATTTCGGCAATCAGGCGACAATCAACAATTTGATTAAACCAGCCAATTACACGGAAACAGTTTTGAAAAATGCCGATAAATTTACGCCGGAATCTTTTGGAGACTTCTCAAAAAGTGGCGATATATCTCAGTTGGTACCAAATAAAAAATATGCTTCAGGAGATTTGGGAATTGTCCAGATGATGGTTGAAGAGGGAACACCGCTTGCTGAAGCCTTAGATCGGGTTGGTAAAATGACGCCAGAACAAAAAGTTGCGTTTGAAGGGAAAAAAGCCGGAGCAATCAAAGCAGGAGAATTTCCGTATACAATAGCCTCTCAAAACAATCAGGCGGAGAATACATTAGAACATGACAAAACGATGGCGGGTGTGAACTATGGGTACAATCAGTTAGCGGCTGATAATCAAATGCGCCGTGATATTGAAATTGCTGAGTTCAAAAACAGTTTACCGACAGAAACTCAAAAGAATATAACAGCGCAAGCCAAAGCTTTGGGTATTCCTGAAAGCGTTATTTATCGAGTTGGTTTGGAGAAACAAATAGCAGATGCCCGCCAAGTTTGGGCTAATATTGCAAAAATCGTAGCGGATACGCGGAAAGTTAACCGGGAATCGTCGGCGACTTATCAGCCGGGGGATGTAGTCAACGGTTATGTGATGACCGGTAATAAAAAATATGATGACGCATATTTGGGAGAAATAGGTAAGAAAAAGGCGCAAAGTCAAAAATCGGAAGAAGACTATAGAGCAATGGTGCCGACGGTTATTGAGGCATTAGACAGAGCTTGGAAAGCGGCAAGCGATGGTACTGGAACGGGACCGATAGGCGGCAGATTTGCGGCGGCGGGATTAAACCCAGGGAAAAACGCCGGGGCAAATTATGCCGATATTCAATCCGCCAACACGCAGATGAACACCATTTTGCGTAAAAAACTGGGCGCGACGGGCTTAACCGGCAGTGAGCTGAACAGTGCGATTGAGGCGCAGGCTTATCGTTACCAGATAGACCCGACGGATAACGAACCGATTATCAAAAGAAAAATTCAAAACTTTGCGCGCGATCATCTTGGTATTGATGACTATACCGGCAACGACGTGGCCTATATGCCGGCGGATGATGATGTGGTTGATTATACAGAGTATTATAACGGAGATTAGAAAATGCCAATAGTGAGAATGCCGGACGGACAAAAAGTCCGTTTTCCCGATAATATGTCGCGGGAAGAAATCGGGGGAATGATTTTGCAAAAATTTCCCGATGCTTTTGAACGTCAAAAACAGCAATACAACGGGTTGCGTCAGGGATTGCGTCCTCTGACGGAGAGCCAAAAGGCGGAGACAGCGAGGCCGTCCTCCGGCCTTCGTCCGCAGGGGTTCGGGGCTTTGGATATAGCGAAAGAAGGGCTGA
>OBJF01002465.1_pt1 | contig 13464 bp, 8 predicted proteins | sample 1519091 | NCBI WGS metagenome assembly OBJF01 (sample SAMEA2452124, study PRJEB22498) | human gut metagenome | biome: human feces; feature: human gut; material: feces | place: Australia | collected 2012
ACACAGATGTTTGACGCGGCAGGGCTGGCGAAAAAGGCCGGGATTCCTGTGGTTTACGATTTCCGTTCCGACGATATTTTCAACGGCGGCGAAGGTGCGCCTCTGGCGCCGGTGCACAATTTGCACCTCAGTTACGCCCTTTCCAAGCGCGGAATGTTTCCGGTCTGTTTTATCAACGGGGGAAATACTGCCAATCTGGCGCTGGTCAGTAGCGGCGCGACCCTGCGCAAAAAAGTCTGCGGCTATGACTGCGGACCGTTCAACCACTATGCGGATATGCTGGCAAAGGCTTTTTACGGTGCCGATTTTGACGAAGACGGCAAACTGGCGGCAGGCGGACACATTAACAGCATGCTGCTGAAAGATTTGTATGATGAGGCGGCGGTTACGGCGGATGGCGACAATTTTTTGGATATCGTGCCGCCGAAATCGTCAGGGCCGCATTTGTATCGTATGGCCGAGCGGCTTAAAAACTATCCGCTGGCGGAACAGGATATTTTGCGCACGGTGGAATATTTTGCGGCATATACGGTGTTTATGGGGTTGAGATTTCTGCCGAAAGAACTTGATTTTCCACGTTATTTTCTGATGTTTGGCGGCGGGTGGCGCAATCCGCTGATTTACCGCGACTTTATCAGCCTGCTGACCGGGCGTGGGTTGCTTTTGCCCGAACATATCGCGGCGGCGGAAAATATCCGCAAGAGATTTCGCGGCGAAAAGTTCTTTGCGGCGATGCTGGACGATTACGGCATCAGCGGACAATATACGGAGGCACGGATTATGGCCGATATGGCGCGGTGTTTTCTGGAAGGGAAAAAGTTTACCGCGCCGGAAATTACCGGCTGTCGCAAAGGCGCAGTGTGCGGGATTCTCTGCAAACCGGGCGAGAATACCCGGCGGCGCGGACGGGGCTTTACCTTTTCACGGGCGGCAAAAGGCTGGCAAAAAGCTTTGAAACCTGACGAAAAAGCGTAAACGGCAGATAAATAAGGTACCGGGTACGGAGAGCAGAACAGGCAGCGCATCGGCAGGAAGTGATGGCGCGGCGCCGGAGGCAGATATTGTTCGGAGAGGCAAATCTTATGACGATGCGGCAGCGGAACAGATTTGTTCGCAAAGCGCGGCGGCAGAAGTGATTTTGACCGGGTTTTCGCGCATTTTTTCGGTATAGGCGGCACGTCCGGCATAAACCTTATCCAACATCGGGAGCAGAATTTCAGAATCAGCGATATCTTCGTCGCGGATGATTTCAGCGTAGCCTTTGTCAACAAAGCTTTGGGCATTCAGGCTCTGTTCGCCGCGGGAAGACGCAGCCGGCAGCGGCACCAGAATCATCGGCTTATACAGGCTCGCCAATTCAAAAATAGAGTTGGAGCCGGCGCGCGAAACGACAATATCGGCAAGCGCCATCAGGTCTTTCAGCTCCGTATCGACATATTCGTACTGGACATAGCCCCTACCCTGCAATTCAGGATTAAAGCCGTTTTTGCCGGCGATGTGTATCAGCTGGTATTTAGCGAGGATTTGCGGCAGATTCCGGGCGACGGCTTCGTTCAGGCTGCGGGCGCCGAGGCTGCCGCCGATGACCATAACCGTCGGTCTGGAAGGGTCCAGCCCGGCAAATGCGGCGCCTTTTTCTCGGCTGCCGTTAAACAGGCGGTCGGACAATACGGGGCCGACGCAGGATACTTTTCCTTTTCGGGAAACGGACTGCACCGTTTCGGGAAAGGTCGTAAAGAACGTGCCGACGAACGGGAGGCTCAGCTTGTTGGCCAGTCCGGGCGTTATGTCCGACTCATGCATAAAAATGCGTTTGCGGTTCACGAAGCCGCCGACCACAACCGGAAACGACACAAAGCCGCCTTTGGAAAAGATGATGTCGGGATTTATTTTGCGCACCAGCCAGCATGCCTGCAGGCAGCCGAGCGGTATTTTTGCCATATCGAGAAAATTCTGCCAGGAAAAATAGCGCCGTAGCTTGCCGGTTAAAATGCCGTAGTAGCGGACTTCGGAAAAGCGGGAGACAAGTTCCTGCTCCATGCCGCCTTTGGAGCCGATGTACGATACCTGCCACCCCTGTTCAAGAAACCAGGGAATCAGCGCAAGATTCAGAGTTACGTGCCCGGCCGAGCCGCCGCCGGTAAAAACGATGCGGCGCGATTTGGCGGAGGCGCCGGGGTTAAAGGAAGATTGCGCGTTGTTTGAGGAATCAGACATTTTTTTCTCCTGCGGGTTCAGTTGCGGCGTTTACTGCCGGTGTTTCGGTTTGAGCGTTTGTTGCCAATGTACCGGTTGGAACGGCTGTTACCGATGTTTCGGTTTGAGCGATTGTGTCCGGTGTGTCTGCTATAGCGGCTGCGGCAGACGTATTGGCTGCCGTTACGGCTTCGGCCGGGGCGGTTAAAAGCAAATCATTGTCGTTCAGGGCGAGCGCAATGGTTTTGCCGGTTTTGGCGCCGAGCTTTTTCATATTTTCAGCCTGCGACAATGCGGAGCCGCGCCCGGAAAGCTTGGTCATGGCATTGTTATAAGCGTTGGAAGCCTGATTTAAGCCGCGTTCGATGGCTTTCATATCCTCAACGAAAGCTGCGAGCTTGTCATAAATCTTGCCGCCGAGTTCGGCTATTTTCTGCACGTTCTGGTTCTGGCTGTCTATCCGCCAGAGGTTGTCCACCGTGCGCAAAACCGGCATCAGCGAAAGCGGCGTCGCCAAAATGACGTTGCGGCGGTATGCATAATCGTACAGGTTGTTATCGGCCTCAAGCGCCGCGACATAGGCGCTTTCTACCGGAATAAACATAATGACGTAATTCAGAGTGCGCCCTTTAAGCAGCTTCTGGTATTCCTTGGCAGACAGCTCGTCGATATGCGCTTTGATGCAGGCGAGGTTTTTTTGCAGGAATTTTTGCTGTGTTTCCGCATTGTCGGCGTTGACGGCTTCGAGATAATCATTAAGAGAAACTTTGGAATCGACGATAATATCGCGGTTTTTCGGCAAATGGATAATAACATCCGGGCGGTAAAGCCGTTTGTCTTCGTCATAATACGCTTCCTGCGTGTCGTAATCCTGCCCTTTGCGCAGACCGGAACTTTCCAAAAGCCGGTCAAGCTGGAATTCCCCCCAGTTGCCCTGTGCCTTTTTGTTGCCTTTAAGCGCTTCGGTCAGGCTCTGGGCGTCTTTGCTGAGATTTTGGTTCAGCGCCATCAGGTTCATCAGCTGGGTATCAAGGCTGGACTTGCTTTTTATGCTTTCTTCCCGGGCGCTGGCAACTTCCGTCTTAAAAGCCTTAAGCTGCTCGGCAAACGGCGACAGCAGCGCCGAAAGCGCGGTTTTCTGCTCGGCGGAAAAAGACTCGTGCTGAGCTTTGATGATTTCGTTGGAAATGTCCTTAAATTTCAACGTCAGTTCTTCTTTTATCTTTTCCAGATAGCGGATTTTTTCAGCCATCGCTTCTTCCCGGGCGGCGGCAGCGGCTTTTTGCGCACTTAAATCCCGTTCCAGCCCGGTAACGGCGTTCTGAAGCGCTATTTTCTCCGATTCGGCTTTTGCCGCGCCGGAAATAACATCGGCAAATTTGGACTCGGTAACGGCGTGTTTGAGCTGTAACTCGCTGTATTTACCGTAAATATCATTATATTCCGCGGCCTTGTGCAGCAGGCGGACGCGGCAGACTACGGCATAATAAAGGCAGAAAAAGAGCAAAAACGCCAAAACGGCATATCCGTAAGCCGGATTTTCCATCAAAATCATGGTCGGACTTTCAAAAATTACACTGCGGATACTATAATTTTTTTTATTTTGTTTGACAATTCTTTTAGCGGAGTTTTACCTTTATTTATTAACAAATCCGAAAAAATATCACCTTTTGATTTGAAACATATACAAACTTATATAAAATCAATATAAAAAGTTATATGAACCGATAAACTATTTCTGCGATAGATAATACAATAATAAATAAAAAAGTATTGCATTTCTTTCCGGGTTGTTATAGTATATGTATAGAAAACAAGACGATACAATTGTTGGTTGTGTAAAATCCATTAACGGTTGTGTTTAACTTTAACCCCTGGAAAAGAAAGGAGCGCAAATGAGGGGCTTAGCCAACGAATGCGGTTCAAGAAACTCTTTCGGCTACTACGACGCGAGCGCAAAAGAGATTATTTTGAAACGCCCCTGTTTGAAAAAGCAGGATTTGGAAGAGGCATACCTGTGGCTGGACAACAGCCTGGAGCTGCGAAAGTTCTCCATCGGCATCGGCTCCGTCGAAGTTTTTGTCGCAGACGGCAATATCGGCGGACTTTATACGACGGCGCGCGGGATGCTCAAAAACTCTATGATGAAAAACAAATATTCCGATGCGGAAATGCTCAGAAATATGCTGTTGCGGCTGAAAAAGAAAGAAAAGCTCAGAAATCTGGCCGTCAAGTGTTTTATCTTTAATGACGACCCGGTACTGTTTGAGCTGCTGCTGGATACGATAAGAGGGCTTGGCAGCCTGGTCTATCTGGATTTGACGGGATGTTATTTTTCCGACGAACAGCTTGCCGATTTAGCCGACGTCATATCCAAAACGAAAATTGCACATCTGGTATGGCCGGAACCGAGAATGGACAAGATGGTTCTCGGCAAGGTGATGCGGATTTTGGAAATCAACAGGTCGCTGGTGGTTCTTTCCGGCGTACCGATGGAAATGCAGAAACTTGCCAAAAACAACCGGGAAAACCTGTTTGCCTTGGGGAAACGCCCGAGCATGATGAGTGAAGAAGAAGAGATGATTATTCGGGAATACGGTAATTCCATTCAGTTGGCAATCGCTTACGAAAAGGAGAAACTGTATAATCTTGAACAAACTTTTATGGCAATACTGGCCGAACCTAAATGCTCAAGGAAGTCACCATCTGATGACCCCGAGAACTAGCGCTCCTTAATACTAAGGCTCCGCTATAGCCGGTAGGTAAATCTAAAAATCCGCTATCAGCAGTATGGCGGATTTTTTTGTGTCAACGAGGAAAATGCAGAAAGAAAACTATAGAGAGACAGCTATAGAGGTGTTTGTGGGAGTTTTGAGCGAAAAACTCATTCGGGATTTAATGTCTAAGAAAGATGTTCAGGATAGATTTTTGTATTTTGCGATATTCTCGTTATGAATATTTGTCAATATATTCACTGCAATGAATAAAACTAACAACACACTGTATTTAATTATTTATTCTTTTGTAATGCATTTTGTAAATTAAAAATAGGAATAATATGCTTTTAAAATATCCGTGGTGGTGATAACAGTTGGGGGAATTATTGAAAACAGACCGATGTTGGCGGCAATAGCAGGGGAATTGTCGGAGGTATTGGGAACAAAATGAGATATGCCTAGAATAAGGCAAGGCATACATTAGTCAGGCTTACTGAGCAGCCTGAAACATATTGGTAAAAATGCAAAAGTAAAATCAGGATAATGAAACAACGGCGATTTTACTGACGACATGTCCGGAAATTTCCAGCTCCGCAGCGGTTACTGCATATTCGGGCAGATAAGCCTGATTATCGCATAAAACCGCAACTCTGCCGTCGGAGAGCGTTTGCAGGCGGCGCAGGACTTCCCTGCCCTGGCGTTGCAGCAGATATATGCCGTCGGCGCCTTTGGTCTGGCAGGGACGGACAACGGCAATGTCGCCGGAAATCAATGTCGGCGCCATATTATTATCCCTAACCGCCATTGTGCGGCTGTCTGCGGGCAGATTAAGCGGCAATGACAGCGGCGAAACGTTGTCTTTTTCCTCAGCGATGAGCTTGTCCAGCGGACATTGCAGAATTGCGGCAATAGCGGCGGCGGTTTCTGCTTTCATATCTACCTGCCCGTTTTCGATTTTGGTAAGGTTGCCTTGGGACATATTGAGCTTTTGCGCCAGTTCGGCAACGGTTATACCGAGAGATTTACGAATTTGTTTGATGTTATTGAGCATGGCGTTATTCGGAAATCCGCTCCATAGCGCATTTGTTTTCAACGATTACCGGCTTGGGGGCAATCTGTTTGCGGTTTATCAGATCGACAATTCCGGCGTCAAGATCCTTGCGGTAGCGCTTGCCGGTATCCGGATTCTTTTTATACATGCAGTAAGCGGAAACGACGGTATCATTTTCATACGTCAGTTCGTATACAAGCTCACCGCTTTCATCGTAGAGGCGGGACGGTCCGTTAAGGCGGCCGTTGATATAAATCCCCTGCCCCTGCATATAGCCGTTTTGATAGTAATATTTGGCGACGCCTTCCCGTTTTCCGGCCGTATACGGGACGACGGTTTCTTCTTTTCCGGTTTTATAATAGGTTTTGGCAACACCGTCCAGCTTACCGCCTTTATAGGGCTTTTCAGCCAATATGCCGCCGCTGATATAGTAGGAAACGGCGGTTCCGTTCAAGACGCCGTCTTTGAGCGGATAAGTGCGAATCAGCTCATCTTCGCGGTATTTGCGCATTTCGCCGTTTATCGGAGCGCCGTCGTGGTCGGTGCAGAAAGTAACACGGTCTTCTTTGCGAACGTAACAACGGACATCATCCGGGATAATATACACGCCGTCAGCCGGTTGGGCGGCGGCCGGCGCCGGTTCCGGAGCAGAAATATCTGCCGCAGTGAGGATATCATCTTCTGCGGCCATTCCTGCCGGAAAGGCAGTCGCTTCAGCAGGAGAACCTGAAAAGTCCGTCTCGGCATAGCCCGGCACGGCAACACATACGGCAGCCACGGCCAGAGACAAAACATGGGGCAGAGATAATTTTTTCATTCGGCACCTCGTCTGCTGATTAATTTTATATCAGTGTAACGGTGGAAGTTTAAGATTTGTTTAACGGAAAATATATGCGGTATACCGTAACAGAAATTGAGGTGGAATGAATAATGGAACAAAATCGGCTATGTGGCATATAAAAGGTTATGCGGTATAAACAAAACGCCTCCGAAATGTATCGGAAGCGTTTCTGTTGGTTAAGAGCATGCTGGTCTGGTTTTGTGATAGGCAGACGTTTACAATAAGAGGAATTGCGGATTTCCATTTTCATCATGTCCGCATTTCTTGTTGTTTGAGAAGTAAATGGCTCTTCCATCAGGCAATATCCAAAGCCACAAGAGGATTCCTTTATCCATGAAATCATTCACCAGAATAGGAAAATTGTCCGTTTTTTCCAATGAAGGGATTACCGACTTAAAACGGTATACCATTAACTCTTTGACATACTCTTTGGTTTGTAATAATAGATTTTCCATAACACAAAAATTTAAATTAATAAAATAATTAAAGTTTGTGCACCATGTAACATCAAAAATGACAAATGTCAAGTTTTTTTGACAAAAATACAGGCTGATGACATGGCTATGACCGGACGGAAATGCGTTTGCGTATGGCGGAATTTAAAAGCGGGCAAAGGCGGAAGCTGACGGACGGATATCCAGTCGGCGATAGCCGGAGCGGCCAGGGCGTCGGCGGAAGATGAGGCGAAAACGACGTTTGGATAAGCAGAAACACGGTGCCAAAGCACCGTGTTTCCGGTCAGATGAAGGTCTGAGAGCCTGGCGGAGCCGCCTTCAAACCTCGCCTTTGGGGCGGGGAGGTTCGGCGGGAACCGGCCGAGTTATTTTCAGGCTTCGTTTTTATGCGGCATTTCTGCCTCTTTTGCCAAAGCGGCAACGGCTTCAGCAAGAGGCATAATTTCCTGCTTTTCCGAACCCAGGCGGCGGATTGTTACCGTCTTGTCCGCCTCTTCCTTGGCACCGACAACCATAATGACCGGGATTTTCTCGACCGAGTGTTCGCGAATCTTATAGTTGATTTTTTCGTTGCGGAGGTCGGTTTTGGCAGTTAAGCCGGCGGCACGCAAAGTTTTGGCGACATCTTCGGCGTAATTGTCGAACGCGGAGGTTACCGGCATAACGACGACCTGTTCCGGCGACAGCCACAACGGCAGCTTGCCGGCGTGATGCTCAATCAGAATGCCGAGGAACCGTTCAATGGAGCCGAACAGCGCGCGGTGCAGCATAACCGGCTGGTGCTTTTCGCCGTCTTCGCCGATATAGGAAATGTCAAAACGCTGCGGCAGGTTCATGTCGACCTGAATTGTGCCGCACTGCCATTCGCGGCCGATGGCGTCGCGGAGGATGAATTCCAGCTTCGGACCGTAGAAAGCGCCCTCGCCTTCGTTGATTTCATACTCGTAGCCATGCTTTTCCAATGCGCTCGCCAGCGACTTTTCGGAAATATCCCAGATTTCGTCGGAACCGATACGCTTTTCCGGACGGGTCGAGAGATAAATCTTTATCTTGTCAAAACCGAAGTCCTTATAGATGTCAAAAATCAGCTTCATCGTCGTGATGCATTCTTCTTCCATCTGTTCGGGCGTGCAGAAGATGTGCGCATCGTCCTGCGTGAACTCGCGCACCCGCATTAAGCCCATCAGGGCGCCGGAAGCTTCATAACGATTAACTTTGCCGAACTCCGCCATACGCAACGGCAGGTCGCGATAGCTCTTAATCCCCTGTTTGTAGACCAGCAGGCCGCCGGGGCAGTTCATCGGCTTAATGCAGAACCATTTGCCGTCCTCGGTCTGGCCGGAGTAGTTGTGAGCGCCGTATTTTTCCCAGTGGCCGGAGTTTTCCCACAGGCAGCGGTCCATAATGCGCGGGGTCGAAACCTCTTCATAGCCGTTGTGTTCCTGACGGTTGCGCATATATTCAATCAGCTTGCGGTAGATTTTATAGCCTTTGTCGTGCCAGAAAACCGCGCCGGGCGCATATTCGGGTTCAAAATGGAATAAATCCATTTCCTTGCCGAGTTTGCGATGGTCGCGTTTGGCGGCCTCTTCTATGCGGTGCAGATATTCTTCAAGGTCTTTTTTGTCTGCCCACGCCGTCGCGTAAATACGCTGCAGCATTTCGTTGTTCGAATCGCCGCGCCAGTATGCACCGGCAACTTTCATCAGCTTGAAGGCATTGCCGATATGTCCGGTTGAAGGAACGTGCGGGCCACGGCAGAGGTCAACGTAATCCCCCTGGCGGTAAAGCGAAATTTCCGCGTCCGCCGGCAGGTCTTCGATAATTTCAACCTTGTAATGTTCGCCGCGCGACTTAAACAGCGCAACGGCATCTTCGCGGCTGACGACTTCACGGGTGATTTTTTCGTCGCGTTTGACGATTTCGTGCATTTTTTCTTCAATCTTGGCAAAATCTTCAGTTGTGAAAGGCTCTTTGCGCGAGAAGTCGTAATAGAAACCGTCTTCAATGAACGGGCCAATCGTTACCTGAACGTCCGGCCACAGCTCCTTAACGGCTTCGGACATAACGTGCGAACAGGAGTGGCGCAGAATTTCAAGCCCGTGCTTGTCTTTGGCGGTGATAATTTTTACTTTGGCGTTGGTAGTGAGCGGGGTAGTGAGATCTTTTAACGTGCCGTCAATTTCTACGGCCAATGCGGCTTTCGCCAGATTATGACTTATCTGATTTGCGAGTTCAAAGCCCGAAATTCCGGCCTCGACCTCTTTTATGCTGCCGTCCGGCAGTTCAATCTTAATCATATTATACCCCTTTGGTTTAAGTTTGTTGTCCGACTGGCGCCGCCTGACGCCAAGCCGGGATTTTGTTTCGTTCACTACCGTCTGCCGCGTTGGGACGGAAACTGCGCGCAGGCCGGAATTTCCTCCGGTCAGCGCTGCGGACTCTCCGCCAAAGCGCGATAGACGTCAAGCGTTTTATCACACATTATTTGTTTTGTAAAGTTTTCTTTTACAAAATTACGGGCGGCAGAGGCAATTTTTTTGCGTTCGTCCGCCGGAAGGTTTAATGCCCACTCAAGTTTTCGGCTCAGGTCGTCCGCATCACCAGAGACGAAATGGCGGCCGGTAACGCCGTCTTTAAGGTTATCCAGCGAGCCGCCGATGTCGGACGCAAGCACGATTTTTCCCATTGCTTCGCCCTCGGCGGCAATGCGCCCGAAGGCTTCCGGCTCAACCGAGGCGGAGACGACAATGTCGCAGGCTTTCATCAGCGCCGGAACGTCGTCGGTGTGGCGGATAAAGGTAAAGTCGCCGTCCATGCCGTGGGCGCGGATCTGGGCGGCAAGGCTTTCGGTATATTTGACGCGCCCCTGGTCATCGCCGGTGAAAATACAGTGAAAATCGCTGCGAGCCTTCAATTTGGACAAAGCTTCAATCAGCAGCCACTGCCCTTTCCAGTGCGTCAGGCGGCCGATAAGGAGAATCAGCTGCTTGTCGGTCGGCAGGTCGTATTGTTCAATCACGGATTTCATCCGCTCAGCACTGACGGCTTCGGGGTTAAACTTCTCCATATCCACGCAGCGGTGAATAAACACAAGCTTATTCTCCGGGGTATGGTAATTTTCCAGAACATGGCGCTTGATATGCGAAGAAATGACAATCACTTTTTCGCCCAGGGTCATGACGCGGTTATATATTTTTTTGATGCCGCCGGGACCCAGGCCGTAAGTGCCGTGGAAAGTTGTCATATAATGCACGCCGGCTTTTTTCGCGGCGAGATATGCGCTCCAGGCCGGGGCGCGGGAACGGGCATGGACGATGTTAATCCCCTCTTTTTTGATTATTTCCGCGAGCCTGGAGGCGTTTTTTAAGATTGTAAACGGGTTTTTGCTCTTAAGCGGCAGGGTAAAGTGTTTGACGCCGAGGCGTTCGAGGCTGTATTCAAGCCGTCCGCCCTGCGAGGCGACATAAGTGCGGTATCCGTGCTGCACCAAAGCTTCGGCAATCTGCACCGTTCCAAGTTCAACCCCGCCCTGCCCCAGTTCGGGCAAAACCTGCAGCACGACCGGTTCGACGGAGCCGCGGAGCGCGGACGTATTCCGCGCAGCAGAGGAGCCGGAGGGCTGCAGCGCGTTTTGAACTGCGGCGCCGGAGGGGCGAGATGCGGAAACGGACGCCTTTCCCGAATTCTCCGCTGCGGGAGAAGCAAAGGCGGGAGTACCGCCGACAGCGTCCGGGCGGTTATTTTCCGTGTTTTTTACTTTATCTTTACTCATTTGTCGTATATATTCCCATTAACGTTAATCTGTTTGGCGAGGTTCAGATGTCAGAATCTTTTTACACCTATAAATGCGGGCATACCGCAAAGTATGAATACATTAAGCCGGACGGCGCAAAAACTCAAAGCTTTACGCTGGTTTATGCACATGGATTTTGCTCCGATCCCTACGGGCGCAAACCGGAAGAAATCAGGAAATGGTGCATTGAGAACGGCATGGGCTTTTTCCGTTACGAAATCGCGGGGCACGGCTCCGATGCGGCAAGGTTTGAAGAAACGACGATAAATACCTATAAAAGCCAGATTTTTGAGATTGTCGGCGAGATGGTCGACGGTGACGTTGTTACGGCGGGTGCGTCGCTCGGCGGCTGGCTCGGGCTGCTGGCGGCGGTGCAGTTTCCGCAAAAGGTCAAAGGGTTCCTCGGGCTGGCGGCGGCGCCGGACTTCCTGAAAAAATATTTTGAGGCTTATTTCCGCCCCGAACACAAGGAAATTCTGGAGCGGGACGGCAAAATTACGTTTCCGACCAACGATTTCACTTATGTCATTACCAAAGAAATGATTGCATCGGGCAACGAAAACCTGCTTTTGGACAAAGAAACAATCCCTTATGCAGGAAAAACGAGGCTGCTGCAAGGAATGAAAGACGCGTCGCTTGACTGGCGCACGGCACCGCTGATTGCTCAGAAACTTACCGGCAGCGATGTCAAAACCGTGTTACTCAAAGACAGCAACCATCGGCTCGGCAGCGACAGCGATATTGCGGAAATTCGACGGGCACTGGACGATTTTCTGGCACCGGCGGCGCATCCCAGGCGTTGACCGCAGAGCGCTGAAATCCGTCGGCTTTTACGGCGGGACGCGAAGAACAGCGGCGAAAAACGGCTGACGAGAGCGTATGCCGGGACAGGGCATACAGGTATGGGCAGCAGGCGGACAGATATTAATATTTTAGAATAATTTTAAAGGGCAAGGTGTTGATATGTCATACGATTTAATGTTTCAAAAAGCAATTGAACTGCAAAACAACGGCGCCCTGAATGAGGCGGAAGACATTTATCTGAAACTGCTTGAAGCGATGCCGGAAAATTCGGACGTGTGGAACCTGCTGGGGCTGGCTGCGCAGAGCAAGGGCAATGCCGGGCGGGCGGCTGACTGTTTTTTGGCGGCGATACGCTATGCGCCGGCGCCTTTTGCCCTGCATTTTTTCAATCTCGGGCTGGCATATCGCATGCTCGGCAAAAAGCGTGAGGCACTGGAGGCGCTGCAGCGGGCGGCCGATTTGCAGCCGGATTTAAAAGAGGTCTGGAATTATCTGGGGCTGACGCAGGAAGAAACCGGCGACCATCAGGAGGCGGTCAAAAGCTTTTGCCGGGCGCTGGACATTGACGGTTCCTATAACGAAGCCAGAGCCAATTTATGCTTTTATACCAAGGACAAAGAGACGCTTTTGCAACTGGCGGACGAACAGGAAAGCGACTTTCAGGCCAATCTGCTGGCGGCAGAAAGCTGCGAGGAACCGGCAGAGCGGGAACATTATCTGCGGCGGGCAACTGCGGCCAATCCGTACCATACCGGCGGGCTGCTGGCTCTGGCAGATACGCTGCGGATGGCCGACAACGAGGTGGAAGCTTTGCAATTGTATCATAAGGTTTTGAATTTGGACGAAAATGCAGTTGAGGCGCTGTTAGGAGCGGCTGACATCTATCTGGCACGCGGGGATTTGGAACGGGCGGAAATTTATTATAAGAAAAGTTTTGACATTACGCGCGGCATTGCCGGAGCACACTTGAACTACGGCACCCTGCTCTACCGCAGCGGACGCAAAAGCGAGGCGCTGGAAGAGTATCGCGCCGCGGCGGCACTGGAACCGGAAAAGCCTGAAATCAGCTATAACCTGGCGCTGGTGCTGAAAGACCTCGGCGATTATGAGGAAGCGCTGGGGCTGATGTTCAATGCCCACCAAAGGGCGCCGGAACGGGAGGAATTTGCAGCGGGGATTATGGAAACGCTGACCGGGCTGGCGGCGAATAATGCCGAACTGGCACTGAAAATTGCCGAAAACTGGCAGAAAATTGAGCCCGACAACGTTTTTTCGCGGCGGATACTGGCGGGAATCAGCGGAATGCCGGCGGAAAGCGGCGACGACAGGCTGTACGCCGAAAAGCTGTTTGACAATTTTGCCGCAACGTATGATGAAACGCTGGAAAGGCTTAATCCGCAGATTACGGCGGAATTTCTGAGGCAGCACGGAGCGGTGAAAGGAACCGTGCTTGACCTCGGATGCGGCACGGGACTGGCAGCGCAGGCGCTGAAAACGGCAGACAGCATATTTGACGGCGCGGATATTTCCGCCAAGATGCTGGAAGCTGCCCGCCGCAAGGGCGTGTACCGCAGTTTGTATCAGGCAGACGTTACGGCGCTGCT
>OBJF01002500.1_pt1 | contig 13315 bp, 12 predicted proteins | sample 1519091 | NCBI WGS metagenome assembly OBJF01 (sample SAMEA2452124, study PRJEB22498) | human gut metagenome | biome: human feces; feature: human gut; material: feces | place: Australia | collected 2012
TTTTTTATATTTTTTCGTAGGCTCTATTTTTCTTACCCCAACATTTATTATAGAGTCAATAGGACGCTCTTTACTCGGCAAAAGTCGCTTCACTCCCGATATACTGTCCACTTCTATTGACAATACAAACGATTTGCTCCATAAAAAAGAAATTGAATTAAGTGATATAAAGTACATGCTTGCCAATCAGCAAAATGCGATGGGCAGGCTTGATTTTTATTATTCACAATTCAGAACTTGGGCAGACGAATTTGACAATTCAACAATGGAGCAGAAGAAAATGATAGCCTGTCAGCTCATAAGAGAAGTGAAAGTATCACGAGGTTATGAATTAGAGATTATATTCGACCTTAATTATAAACAATTCCTATCTCTATAAAGCTTAATAGATTGAATTTGTAAACTCAGTCTGCTATAATAATTTTAGGTTAGAAGTGGGTGAACATATATGGTGAAGAAAATAAAATACAAATTTTTGAAGATAAAAAGATACGTACTGCGTGGAATGAGTCAGAGGAAGAATGGTATTTTTCTATTGTGGATGTAATTGCAGTTTTGACTGACAGTAACGAACCTCGTCGTTACTGGAGCGATCTTAAGCGAAAGCTTAAAGCTGAAGGAGCAAACCAGTTGTACGAAAATATCGTACAACTGAAAATGCAATCTCCTAAGGATGGTAAAAATTACAAAACAGATGTTGCAAATACAGAACAGCTTTTAAGATTAATACAGTCAATCCCGTCGCCAAAAGCAGAACATTTCAAAATGTGGCTTGCAGAAGTAGGTCGAGAGAGAATTGATGAAACCGTAGACCCTGAACTTACCATAGAGAGAGCCCTTGAAACATATCTGAAAAAAGGATATAGCAGAGAGTGGATAAATCAACGACTTTAAGCTATACAGGTGAGGAAAGAACTTACTGACGAATGGGATTCTCACGGCGTGAAACAAGGTGTAGAATATGCAATTCTGACTGATGAAATTACAAAAGCTTGGTCAGGAATGACAACTCGGCAGTACAAAAATCTCAAAGGACTTAAAAAGAAAAATTTGAGAGATAATATGAGTACGCTTGAATTGGTTCTAAATATGTTGGCAGAAGCTACTACAACCGAGATTTCCAAGGAGAAAAATCCTCAATCATTTTCTGAAAACAGAAGTGTTGCAAAGGAGGGCGGAGAAGTAGCCGGAAGTGCACGAAAAGATATTGAAGAAAGAACAGGAAAACCTGTGATTACGGCCAAAAATGCAGTTGATTTTTCAAACCTTATTTCTGATGTAATAGAAAATGATTTCGATAAAAATAAATAAAATATTTATTGCCTTGTAAGTTTAACGCTTGCAAGGTTTTTCTATTATATTCCAATTTCCAATTTATTTCTTGGATGTTTTGTAGAAAGAATATTTTTCTGCTTTTTAATACTGGTATGAGTGTAAATTTGCGTTGTCGTAATTGAACTGTGTCCGAGCATTTGCTGAATATATCTGATGTCAACATCTTCTTCAAGTAATAGCGTTGCAAAAGAGTGACGAAACATATGCGGAGTAATGTGCAGCGGCACTTCCGCACTGATTACATAGCTGTTAATCATATTGCGAACAGACTGCTCAGATAGACGATTGCCAAGCCTGTTTATAAAGAAAAATCTGTTGTTTGCTATTCCAAATTCAAACGATTCCCTATATTTTTTTAACAGCGTCTGAACATTTTGATTGCAGATTTGAATCAGGCGTTCTTTTGAGCCTTTTCCATAAATTTTGATTATGGAATCATTAAAATCAATTTGTTCAGCTGTAAGTGTGCATAGTTCAGAAATCCTCATTCCGGTGGCAAACAGTAACTCAAGTATGAGTGCATTCCGCAGAGCAACCCTTTTAGCGTACTCTGTTTTAGATTTGGTAAGTTGTAAATAAGCAAACTTAATAATTTGTTCAATATTATTTATCGGAATAGTTTTTGGGAGAATAAATGGTTCTTTATACTTGATTTGTATCTTATGAAAAGGGTTAATATCAATAAGTTCCTCAATTTCAAGATAGTGAAAAAATGCTTTTAGCGAAGCGATTTTTCGTTTAACACTCTTAGGTTTGTACTTGCAATGCAGTAAATCAATGTATTGCTCAATGGATTTTTTGTTTGTCCATTCAATAGCAGATTCCATAGTGAATTCAAAATACTGCCTTAAATCAATAGTGTATGATTTTATCGTTTTCTGATCAAGATTTTTTCTTGAAAGGCAAAAGTTTAGATAATCAGTTGTTAGATTATTTGCTTGTACATTTTTTATTTCCATTGCATATAGCTCCTTATATTTAATAAAATTATTATGCAATAGAAAACAAAGAAAGTCTATTCAAATGCCTAGATTTATTTTGCATAAAAGTATGTTTATAAAGCAGTGAACAAGATTCTATTATGCAAAATACATAAAAATACCGTGTGAAATTTTATAACTGATTTGCGTAAAAGTTATTTTAATGTTTGTCGAATTATGTTACAATTAGTATCATAAGAGGGAATATATAAATATTTTTATATTATCTACCTCAAATATAGGCTTAGTTAAGTTTAATACTACATTTTTAGGATGAGGGTTGCTTGTACAAGTGTTACACATATATACATTCGTTAGATGTAAGATGTGTAGTTCTTTCTCATTGGCAGAAATGTATTTTGACTTTGGCTAAAGATAATGAATAGAGGATAACTATTAATTATCTAACTAAATCTAACTTACAAACTTAGATGTATTGGGAAGTGTTAAATCGTCATGAAAATCGGAATTGCTTATGATACCCAGGAAATGTATGATTTTGCATTTTCCTTTGCAAGTGAGGATAGGAAACTTGTGAAAGATATTAAAGATAAAATAACATCTATGAATTATACAGTTTTCTACGATTATGATATTCAATATGATTTGTTAGGTAAAGATCTTTATTCTTACCTAAGAAAAGTATATCTATGTAAATGTAAATTCGTTGTTTGTTTTATATCAAAGTATTATGTAGATAAGATATGGACAAATTTAGAATTTACTGCAATTAAAGAGAGATTAATGTCCACTTTTTTTGCTAGTGATTTTTTGATACCTATACTTATAGATGATTCAGATAAGTTGGATGACATTCCGTCATTCATAGGATTTTATAAATATAAAACAACAGACGAAACAGTTACTTTGTTGAAAAATAAATATGAAAATTATTTAGTAGAAGATAACTACATATATAATGTTAATAGTTGTATAAACTATATCTGTGAAAAGATAGCTGGCGAATTATGTATACGCAAATATAATGTAACACATAAAGGTAATACAATTGAAGTCATATATAATAATAGACATAATCATGTTTTTTCATTCACAACTGAAAATAAAATGAATATTCCTTGTATCCTTATATATCACAATGAAAAACGCTCTCCGGAAATATTTATTTCTTGGGAAAATCATGATATTCTTGAGTTTCAAGTTAATTTTTTTTATGCAATTAAAGGTGCAAAAGACAACATATCCATTACAGAATTAATTGAAGAGATTATAAGGTATATTTTAGAATACGTAGGGTAATAGTTTATGAATATTAATGTAGTTATTTTATCCGGTAAAAAAGGTATAGGAAAGAGCTCATATGCAATAAAAAATTGGCCTAACTATCTTTTGGTTGAATGTGATACTGAAATAGAGAAATTTATGACATATGCATCGATTCAACAATCTATCTACTTTATTACAAAAAGTAAATGTGAATCTGTTGATTCTTTAATTGATGTTTTTATTGATATAGTTACTCAAAAAAAAGGAATAATCATAGATAATGCTGAAAACATAGACAATAAAACTTTAAAATTGATAATTAATGTAGCGAAAGCAAAGAATACAGAGCTTATTTTTATATTTAATATTGAATATAAAAATATTCATCGTTCACAAGTGTTCATTCAATTATTGGAATGGAATATAATAAATGAGTACAATTTTAAAAATGATTTTATACCTTCGGAGAAATCTATAAAACAGTACATTATAAAAAATTATAACGGCTTAACAGAAAGAGAATTTAAAAGAATAATAGAGATAACTGGTTATAATTTTAATAATATAAAAAAATTACTTTGGATAAAGAACACTAAGGCTGAAAGTAGTAATTTTTTATCTTCTGATGTCATTGAAGAATATCACCGCATTTGGTTAGAAAAGGCTTATACAAACTTATCAGATGAATTAATAGACGTCTTAAAGAAATCTTCTGTAATAGGTAAAATTTTTGATAAGTTTACATTAGAAACACCTGATTGTTTTAACATCACAGGTGCATATTTATATTTAAATGACTTAGAACATACGGGAATGTTTATTTCTAAATATTTATATAAAGATGACTATTTCGAATTTATTACCGAAGATATATATAAAGCTATTTTATCAGATATTCCATCTAATCAAAAAAAGGATTTAGAATTAATTTTATTAAAATACTATTTAGCAAAGTTCAATAACTCTAAATATGATAATAATGGATACAAATTTTTGGTGAAAGCTAAAAACATTGCATCAAGATTAGAAGATATTCGTACTTTGTTCAAAATAAATCAGGTTTTAATTTTTTATTATATTGAACTGAATGATTTTCCAATGGCACTTTCGGTTATAAATGATATCATAAAATACAAAGATGAAAAAATAAACAAAAATTATATTGATTATTTACTAACATTGAAACTCTTATTGCTTATTGATTTAGGTGATTATAAAAATGCACAAGGAATTACTAATAAATTACTAAATGATTTGGATTATCGAGGAAGTATAGAGTATTTAGAATATTATAATGTAAAATGTTTATATAACTGTGGACAAATCGATGAAGCATTTTCAAAGGTAAAAAAACTTTTAAAAGATTTAAAACAAACATCAAAGTCCGGTAAAGAAAATCAACAAATATATCCTTTAACATACTCGATAATGGCATCAATACAAAATCATTTGAATTTAGACGATAATGGTTTAAAATATTACACTTTGGCTTTAAACTATGCATACAATAAAATTGATGATAAATCTGTTTATTTTGATATTTTAAAAAAATGTGATATGTTTTATTCCAGAGATTTTTCATATACGCAACTAAAAAAATGTGCTAATCATTTTAAAGAAAGTGGTGAAAAATACAAAGAAGCAAGGGTATATTATAATTTAGCAACTGAAATGATGTTTAATGGAGATGGCGAACCTCATTTATTTCAAAAATATTTTGAGTTTGCAATAAAAGTTTTTAAAATTCCCGATGAGAATTTAGCTTATGCAAAAAACAACTTAGCAATTTATTATATATTGATAGAACACGATTTCTACCATGCCGCAAAAGAATTAGAAGAAGCCATATTTATAGGATTATCAGATTTTACATATATGACAATTTATTTGAATTTATCAATGACATATTATCTTCTTTATGGTTTAAATGATAAACTTTTTAAATCTACATATGAAAAGTTTAAAACATACGAAAAGGCAGTAGAATCAAGAAAAAACAGAACAAAATATGAAGTAATGTATCGGACTATAGCCAAGTTAATTTTAGATAATTGCGATAAATCACAAATCATTTCAACTTGTGAAGCGTTTATTTCTTCCCCAAAATGTACTGACTTTTTTATCCCAATATTTAAAGATATTTATAACAAAGCTCAAAATATAAAATCAGATAAAAATTATCGTGAAAATTCTTTCTTTTATGAAACAATTAATAATCTTGGAATTTTTCTTGCAGAGTTTAGGTTTTGGGATTGATATAAAACTTAATTGCTTAAAAACATAGCTAAAGCTTCGTGATCATTTTCGAATCCAAATTGTGAGTAAAACGTACTTTTGCTTTTATATGAAATTAATACAACATTAAGATAATCTTTGTATTTGTTTATTATCATTTTTACAAGTTGACTTCCGATGCCACAGCCTTGATACTTAGGATTAACTACAAGATATGGTATGAATACATTAAGAGAGGTATCATCTAATGCATTTATTAGACCTACCAATTTTTCATCATCCCAAGCTGAATATATTGTAGATGATTTTTCAATTGCATCACAAAGTTTAATTAAATTATTTCCACTTTCCCATTTTACTGACCTAAACAGTTCTTGTAGTTGATGACAATCAATTTTTTTAGTACTCAAATAATTAATTTTCATATGATTTCTGAAACAATCCTATATTCCTATTCGTTTTCGAGCTGTATCAATTATAAATTGCAACATTTCTTTATATTCAAGACCTAAACTCTGACCTAAAATATCAAAAGATCCGCCTTTAAATAATGCAGGTAACGGATTTGCTTCAATAAAATAAATTGTGTTTTCCTTGTCTATTCTAAAATCGAAACGAGAAAAGTCTTTACATCCAATAGCGAAAAAAAGTTTCTTACAAATTTTAGAGATTTTTGAATTAATTTTATCTGAATTTATCAGTATATTTTTATAATCACCGAATGCTTTACAGTTAATATCAAGCCAAAAGTCGTCACTCTTTTGTATGTCAACTGTTGTTACCGCTAATTTTATATCACTTTCAAAATTTCCTATTACAGGTACGGTTATTTCTTTACCAGATATAAATTCTTCACATAAAATAGGGCTATTATATCTCATCATAAGATCTGTCACGCATTTAAAAGCTTCATTAAGATTATGTTGAACTGAAATTCCAGAACTGTTACCCTCATAATTTGGTTTAATAATAACAGGAAATTTTAAATTTGCTAAATTTTCTTTTATATCATCTTCTGAATTATATGTAGTTACATAATAATATTTTGGTGTTATTACACCGATTTTTTCTGCTAAAACTTTAGTAAGCATTTTATTAAGCGTCAAAGATAGCCCAAATGCATCTGTTCCAATATATGGAATATTATGTGCTTCTAATATAGCTGGTACAAGTCCCTCTCTATTTCTCGTACCAACACCTTCAACGGTATTATAAATTAAATCAAAATCAAAATAATTATTTTTGATTAATTTAAGAATGTTTTGTGCATTGCCAACTAACTCAACTTTGTGCCCCATCTCCTCAAGTGAACTTTTAAGCTCATCTATTGAAGCTTGTTCAGCAAAATCAAAATATAAATCATTTGATTTGAAATCATACATTTCCTGGGTATCATAAGCAATTCCAATTTTCATGACGATTTAACACTTCCCAATACATCTAAGTTTGTAAGTTAGATTTAGTTAGATTTAGTTAGATAATTAATAGTTATCCTCTGTAGGAGAAGAAAAATAAAGAATTGAATAATAAGTTAATAATATAGATTACAAAAGAAAGTGTGAATAAGCATTATGAAAGTATATATATTAGCACCTAACTCTACAACAAATGATGAAGAAAATATTAGTAAAGTTTTGGATTTTTTGAAAATTGTGGAGAGGCAATTGGGTTGTTATGGAATAGAGTATTATCGTGTTCAAAAAATGAATTATAAAAAGTGTATTTCAAAATTGGATAATGATTCAATTGTGGTAGCTTTTAATGGTTATCTAGATACTTATTATGATTTTTTAGAAGAAGCTTTAATTAAGAAATCGAAAATATTTCCTGTAGCCTTTGACAAAGAAAACAGAATACCTCCTTCAATTATTTCTAATAAGCAAAGTTTTGATGTTTATGATCAATTAAGAAGGAGAAATTTGTCGGATAGTTACATAGAGGTCACAGCTAAAGTTTTTGCACGTAAGATTATTTCTGAATGTATGCCTACAATTTGTAATGACAATATAAATATTTTTCTAAGTCATAGACGAATGGATGGAGAAGAAATTACAGCTTCTATTTGTGATATTTTAAAAGTCATAGCACCAGAGAAGGAATATTTTCGAGATATAGTAAATGTTAATATTGGAGAGAATGCACAAGAAGTTATTGATACCGCATTGGCTTATAGTGATGTACTTGTTTTTTTCCATACCACTGAATCTGCAACTTCTAAATGGGTTCTAAAAGAAATATTGTACGCACTAATTAACAATATTCCGATTCTCTGGATTAAAATTGGTAACCCAGATATTGGGAATTTAAAGTATCAGCCTTCCGAAAAACCTAACCTTGAGTATTCAGAAGAAGATTTTAGTAACCGGGACAAGCTTAATGAAATAGCAGACCAGATTTTAGATAAATCATATGAATTGCTTTTAGATAGAAGTAATGATGTTTATGATGAAGTTGGCTGTATTACTGATTTGTTAGACGATAAATTGGAGTCAATTAATGATACTGAAATGATTTATACTTTATCGCTCCCAAGAAAAGGTTATAACTATCCACAAAGAGCAATCAAACAGCTTGTACAATTTTTTGGAAGAATACCGAAACAATCTGATGCAGACAAATTAAAAACGCTATATTCATCTTCGAAGTTTGATTCAGCAGTAATGCTTTCAAAAAGAATAAATACACGCACTGAGTTTGATAACATATTATCAGATGATTTTGACGATTTTTATTATACATATTTTAAATATCTAAAAGGTAATTTAGCGGATTTACCATATGATATAGTTATTTCCGGGGCGTTTCCTGACGGCGATGAAATTTTTAAGCAAAATTTAACTTACTCTTTAATTTGTTTTGTGAAGGAGATACTTAAGGAAGGATTTAATTTGTGTTTTGGAGCGCATCCGACATTTCAAGAATTAATTTTTGATACTGCAAAAAATGTTACGAAAAATCATATAGATAAAGTAAAAATGTATGTTTCTAATTATTTTGTACCACACGATAATGTCTTAGCGTTTAAAAATAGATGCTCTCCTGTAGAAATAGATAAAGTTGAGAATAATCGGATTTTAAGCCTTACTGAGTTAAGGAAAAAACTAATTTATAGAGATAGTGTAAAAGCATTAATTTGTCTGGGAGGAAAAATAAAAGAAAATAAGAGTGAAGAGGGCATAAGGGAGGAAATTGATATAGCTAAAAGCAAGGGAATACCGGTATTTTTGATTGGTTCTGTTGGCGGCTGTTCATCGATAATTGCAGAAGATTATGCTGAAAATGATAATTGGAACGAATTAAATGATGCATCCAAAGAACTAAATACCAGTCTTATGCAAGGTATCGATTATAAAAAATCTGCCAGATTAGTCATTGATTATATAAAACAAAAAGTCAGCGAGGAATAAGTATGGGAAATAAAATTTTCGTTTCATATAAATATGGAGATAATAATGTAGAAAATATTATTGGTACGAAAGGCAAGGGAGGATTATGTACTGTTAGAGATTATGTTGATGAACTTGAAAAAACATTGAAAAATAAAACAGAACATATTTATAAAGGTGAATCTGATGGTGAGGATTTATCTCAGTTATCAGATGATACAATTTGGGAGAAGTTAAAAAATCGTATATACGACAGTACGCTTACAATTGTTATGTTATCAAAAGGAATGAGAGAAAAGTATAAAGCTGAAAAACATCAGTGGATTCCTCAGGAAATATCTTATTCACTTAAAGAAATTTCAAGGATTGATTCCAGTGGAAATTCAGTGACAAGTAAAACGAATGCATTAATTGCCGTAATTATTCCTGATATATATGGTAATTATGATTATTTTACATATCAAAAAGATTGTTGTAACCAAAAGTGTATTCATTATAATAACGAGTCAGATAGGATTTTTACAATTATGAGTAAAAATATGTTTAATCAGAAAAGTCCTGATAAAGAGCAATGCGACAACAACAATTACATATATCATGGAGAATGCAATTATATGCTTTGTGTTAAATGGAATGATTTTGTTGATAACGTTGATAAATATATTGATAGGGCCTATTCAATTCAAGATAATCAGGAAGAGTACGATATAGCAAAAGCGATATGATAGAAGTTATCACAATTAAAATAAATAATAATAGTTGAGGTGTTAGTAAAATGAGAATTTTTCAACAAGGTGAGTTTAGTGTTTATTCAAATATTAGTTTAAATGAATCAAGAGCGGAAGTTTCTGAAATATTACATTATGCATCTGCAAAAACAACAGTTTTTATATCACATAAACATGATGAACTTGATGACCTTAAGGGTGTTATTGGTTTTTTGCAGAACAAATATAATGTAAAAGCTTATATTGATAGTCAGGATCCTTCAATGCCGAAAGTTACATCAGCTGAAACTGCAACACGTATTAAGGATAGAATTTCAACATGTGATAAATTTATTCTATTGGCAACTAATGGAGCTATTGATTCAAAATGGTGTAATTGGGAACTTGGTTTTGGCGATGCAAAAAAATATAATAAGCATATTGCTTTGTTTCCAATGAAACCCGAAGGAACATATGATAGAAATTACAAAGGTAATGAGTACATGAGAATTTATCCGTACATTGTATATTATGATGGAACAGAGAAATATAATGGTGGAGCGCCTATCGCAAAAGGATTTTATGTTAGAGAAGTTACAAAAAAGGAAATTTTATTACACCATTAAATAAATGGTTTTTAAATAAGTAAATTCAATATAGTTAGGGGTTACAATTAAATGGCAAGAAGAGTGTTTTTTAGTTTTCATTACGATAATGACATTAATCGCTCAATGACTGTAAGAAACAGTTGGGTTACACAAGGAAAAGAGGCGGCCAGATTTATCGATAAGGCTGAGTTTGAACAGATAAAGAGAAAAGGAGAATCAGCAATACATAGATGGATTGATCGTCAATTGGAAGGTACATCTGTAACAGTAGTACTAATTGGTAGCGAAACATTAAACAGACCCTTTGTACAACATGAAATTAGAAAAAGTATAAATAGGGGTAATGCTGTTATTGGTGTATATATTCATAACCTAAAAGATATGCGAACGAAAAAAAACATCACAAGCAGGTAACGTACACACCGTAATAGGTTATAATAAAGATAATAATAGGCCTGTCTATTTTGATGAGATTTGTGATGGTGTTTATGATTATAAACTTGATGATGGATATTATAACTTAGGTTCATGGATAGAAAAAACTGCAAAATTACACAACAAATAATGGTGAAATTATGGATAATAAATTAAAGCATTTAGAACTAATTCAGGGTGTTATTAATCGAATGGCGAGTAATTCTTTTAAACTCAAAGGTTGGGCAGTAACATTAGCATAAGGTATTTTTGCTTTGGCAAGTAAAGAATCAGATAAAATGTATTTTCTTATTACTTATGTACCGGTTATTGTTTTTTGGTTTTTAGATGCATATTATTTATGGCAAGAACGGCTATATAGAACTTTATATAATGATGTTCGTATGAAAGATGAAAACGATATAGACTTTTCATTAAATGTATCAAATTATGCAAATAATCCAGTGAAAAATACATTTTGTTCTAGTTTATTATCAAAAACAGAAATATGGTTTTACATACCGCTTGCGTTGATTTGCACTTGTGTTATTATAATCACTCATATTTAATGCCTTGGGAGAATGAAGTAAGAAAATGTCTGGCGTAACAAAACATATTTATGAACATGAAATTAGAGATATCTTGCAAATGTGGCAAAAACAGATAAAATCTTTATTACCTTTGTTGCCACAATATTACAAAGAAAGTGATATAATAGCATTACTAAAACATTATTATCACCATGAATGGAATTCTGTTGAATATAAATATTCTTACTATCAGCAAAAGGATAAATATTTAAAGAAACACTTTGGGAAAATTCGCTATGGTATGAAGAAACCTGAGAGGTTGCTTTATAGTGTTAGTTTGTATAAAAAAGTTACCTCTTTTGAATACAAACAACATTATTCTGATTCTTTTTCGGAAGAAGATTTTTTAAAAGCAAAAGAAGCATTATGGAGTAAACGAAGACCAAAAATAAAACGAATAGATCAGAAAATAGAAAAAGCTTTAGCAAAAACTCAACAAATTACTCCTGCATATTTAGATCAACTGATAGGATTTTATGAACGAAAAAATACAAGTCAAAAGGACAGGTTATATATCCTTTTAGAACTAAAAAAATACTATAGTCCGAAAATTATTCGGTTTTTCTTTAAAATAAATGATACAGAATTAAATAAACAGTTACGCTGGGAGGCGTTCTATCATTTACAGAGTTTTAATTACCAGCCACGAGCAAGAAAACAAAAATATATGCAAGTACACACAAGAAATAAAAAAAGAAAAAAATTCTTAAGAGATGTTTATCCAAATCAAACATATCATATACCTAAAAATCCTTATGAACTTGAATATCGTATAGAGAATTCAAAAGAACAAAAAATAAAAGAATATGATTTTTTTATTTCTCACAGTAGTAAAGATAGTTTTTCTGTACAAAAATTGATAGTGTATGAAAATCAACAGGGAAATAATGTATTTTGTGATTGGATAAGTGATGCAGATTATTTGAAACGTAATCTAATGTGTGATGCTACACTTAGAGTGATAGAAAAAAGATTACTTCAATCAAAAGCACTTATTTTTGTGGAATCAGAGAATTCAAAAAATTCTGTATGGTGTAAATATGAGTTGAATTATTTTTTACAACTAAATAGACCGATGTTTGTTATTGATAAGAGATGTATTGAAACTGGTGAGTTTATTGTAGAACCTTTAAAAACTGACTGGTTTGTTGATTCTGATTATGAAAATATCTCACTTAAGTTACAAGCATAATGTGCTACTAAATACAAAATATAATATCTTTCAATATGTACTAAGTGATTTATTAACTTTCAAAGAAAGTGATTATATATAAAAGTTGTGTAAGACGAGTTGACTTTAACTTTTGATTGGGTATAAAATTATTCTATTGGAGTAGAGAACTTTGCATAAGAAATTAAATATGTGATATAAAATACAAGCTTGTCTATTAGCAAAATGCTTTTGGAAAGCTTGTTTTTTATTGATCGAAATTCATAATATGGGCAGATAAATTTGTCAACTCTACAATGGAACAGAAGAAAATGATAGTTTTCCACCTCATAAAAAAGTTAATGTAACAAGAGGATATGTAATATAAATTATATTGATTTGATGTAAATAATGAGCAGTTTCTGTAAAAATAATAACTTGTATTAATATGGATACTTAGTATTGATTGATAGAAAAAATAACAGTATCCGTAAAAAAATTACGGATTGTATGTGCTAAAATGATATGACCCAATAAAAAAGAGGAGTAACTTCAAAATATGGTATAATGGAATCGCTAAAAAAACATTAACCTAAGAAAGAAGTACTCCTCACGAATATGATAACATAAGAAGCAAAGAAAAAGCAAGCCATAGTAAAATACGCACTAAGAAAAGGAAAAAG
>OBJF01002550.1_pt1 | contig 13080 bp, 9 predicted proteins | sample 1519091 | NCBI WGS metagenome assembly OBJF01 (sample SAMEA2452124, study PRJEB22498) | human gut metagenome | biome: human feces; feature: human gut; material: feces | place: Australia | collected 2012
CCCGTGGAGGATGGTTGAATGAAAAATTAGCGAAATTGTTTCAGGAATAAGGATAAAATTGAAAATAATGAAAAGTATTTTGATCGTTTGTCTCTGTATGTGGGGGCTGCTCGTGTATGGGGAAAAAAATAACACGGTGCATTTGTATGGTTCGTTGAAAGAATTTAAAGCGGCAGAAGTGAATATGGCTCCGGATGGAGCTGCCGGAGAGATTTCGGATGCCGGAGTGATAAAAATACCCGTGGACGCAGATGGAAATTTCGATTTGGTGTTACCTTTGAGTAAACCTGCTTATTTCCGTATCGGACGAAATACCTTGTATCTGACTCCCGGAGACGAACTAAAAGTATATTTGGGTACTTCCCAGCCGCAAAGTACATTCGAGGGGAAAGGCATGGAAGCCAATACTTATCTGAAAGGACGGTTGTTTCCGAAAGCAGGATCCTTTCTTTCGGCCGGAAGAAATCTGAAACCGACTTTTGAAGCGACTAAAAAAACGGTGGATAGTTTAGCTGCCCTGCGTATGAAAGAGTTGGAGGAGTTGAAAAATGTCAGTAAGGAATTTAAGCTGTTCGAAAAAGAACGGATTAAAGCTGATGTGGCGAATAGCTATATGTCTTTTGCCGGTTATTCGGACGCGATGTGGAGCGATTGTAAGTCGGAGGAAGAATTCAATCGGGTGGTAGAGAAATTTTATACCTCTATACAAGGGGATATGAATCCGATTTTGCGGGAAATTGCCGGTTCGGACGATTATCTGGATGTGGCTGTCGTGAGGGATGTCCTGGTCAGTTGCTATAACTTGAAAGCTTTCGATTATCCGAAGTCCGCCCGTTTGGCAGAACTGGTCGAAGTACTGGAAAAAGGAGAAGAACTGGAAGGGGAACTGACGCCGGAAAAATACCGGGAATTGAAAGATTTTGCCGGTAAACTGAAATATAAAGATTTCAGCGAAGCTTATCTGGGGCGTTTGGAGCGCCGGGCGAAGTTGATGGAAGGACGTCCGGCTATCGATCTCGATCTTGTGACTTCCGAGGGTAAGAAAGGAAAACTGAGTGATTATAAAGGTAAACCGATGTATGTCGATTTTTGGGCGACCTGGTGTGGCCCTTGTATGGGAGAAATGCCCTATTTCAATGAATTGAGCAGTAAATACCCGAATGTACAGTTTATCGGAATCTCGGTGGATGAAAGTGAGAAAGCCTGGAAAAACTTTATCGGGCGGGGTAGTCATGGCGCTGTCAACGAACTGAACTGTCAGGACTCCCGCACTAAATCCGGTTGGGATATTACGGGCATTCCGCGTTTCTTGTTGATCGACGAACACTTCAATATCATTTCGGCCGATGCTCCCCGTCCTTCACAAAAAGAGATCATCGAGCCGATATTGAAAAAACTCAGTAAGAAATAATATTTACCGGCATCTTTCGAAACTAACGAATTCTTAGAAAATCGGGGGATTTGGGTTCGGATTGTAACTTTAAAAAATCTTTAAGTGATATTTTTATGGGATTTCCTGAAATATTTTCTAAGTTTGAAGAAATTATATAAATAATCTTTACTGCTATGTACGGAAAATTTCAAGATTTCTTAAAGGCTGAAATTCAGTCTATAAAAGATGCCGGTTTATATAAAACCGAGCGCCTGATCGCAACACCTCAGGATGCAGAAATCAAACTGACTACGGGCGAAACCGTATTGAACTTTTGTGCGAACAACTATTTGGGTCTTTCTTCCCACCCGCGAGTAATCGAAGGAGCCAAGAAAGCATTGGATGCCCGGGGATACGGCATGTCGTCTGTTCGTTTCATTTGCGGTACCCAGGATATTCACAAAGAGCTGGAAGCTAAAATCTCTAAATTCTTCGGGACTGAAGATACTATTTTATATGCTGCTTGTTTCGATGCCAACGGAGGTGTTTTCGAACCTTTGTTCGGTCAGGAAGACGCTATCATCTCCGATGAGTTGAATCATGCTTCTATCATCGACGGTGTTCGTTTATGTAAAGCGGTTCGTTACAGATACAAACATGCCAATATGGAAGATCTGGAAGAACAGCTCAAAATTTCTCAGGCTCAGCGTTTCCGGATTATCGTTACCGACGGAGTATTCTCTATGGACGGCGATATTGCCCGATTGAAAGAAATCTGTGATCTGGCAGAAAAATACAATGCCCTCGTCATGGTAGACGATAGCCATGCTGCCGGCTTTATCGGTAAAACAGGTCGTGGTTCTGCCGAATACAACGGCGTGATGGATCGTATCGACATTTTCACCGGTACGCTGGGAAAAGCACTGGGAGGAGCTATGGGAGGCTATACGACAGGTAAAAAAGAAGTGATTGAAATGTTACGTCAGCGGTCCAGACCTTACCTGTTCTCCAACTCTCTGTCTCCGGCTATTTGCGGGGCTTCTATCGCTGTATTCGATATGTTGACGGAAAGTACCGAATTGCGTGACCGTGTGATGAGCAATGCCGAATATTTCCGGGGTAAACTGAAAGAGGCCGGATTCGATATCAAACCTTCTGAATCGGCTATCGCTGCACTGATGCTTTATGATGCCGTATTGTCACAGCAGTTTGCTGCCGAGCTGCAGAAAGAACATATTTACGTTACCGGTTTCTATTATCCGGTCGTTCCGAAAGGACAGGCACGTATCCGTATCCAGTTGTCGGCTGCCCATACCCGTGAACAACTCGATCGTGCAATCGCAGCCTTTATCAAAATCGGTAAAAAATTGAATGTCATTCAATAAATTTTGTCTTCACACCCTTTCAGGAGTGGTTAGATTTCGGAAAGAGGTGTCGTTTGTGATGCCTCTTTTCTATTTATAAATTTTCTGGTCTGAATAAAATGAAAACTACTGCCCACTATTTAAAAATTTTTTGCTTTTTAGTACTTCCGATATTATCGTATGCTTGTCCGGCTCTGGCCGTCGGTTCCGGAAATGAAAACGAAGCTGTTGCCGGCGAAAATAAAGCGTTGAAAGAGAAAATGGTTCGGTTCTTTTTAAATTACCTGGCGGGCGATGAAACCTTATATCAAGACAATAAACCGGTATCTTTGGTCGATATTGCCCGTCAGCGCCAGTTGGTTTGGGAAGCGTGGGTAGAAGCGAACAATCGGTTTGACGAGCAAAAATTGATCGGACTCGGTAAATTGGAACAGGAAAACTCCGGTAATTGGGATTTGCCGGCAGAGCTCGAACCGCATGCTGTTATGCCCTATTATTGGGGATGTAAGGGAGAGCCCGGGCCTGAAGGGGGATACCCGCTTTACCTCTATATGCATGGTTCCGGTGATAAGGCTCAGGAATGGGCAACCGGGATCTTACTTTGCCAAAAATTCGACGATGTTCCTTCGGCCTATTTTATACCCCAGATTCCCAATATGGGTAATTATTACCGCTGGTGGCAAAAATCAAAACAGTTTGCCTGGGAAAAGTTGTTACGCCTGGCTTTTGTTTCCGGAAATATCAATCCCGATAAAGTCTATTTTTTCGGTATATCCGAAGGGGGATACGGTAGCCAGCGTCTCGCCTCTTATTATGCCGATTATCTGGCCGGAGCAGGACCTATGGCCGGGGGAGAACCTTTGAAAAATGCACCTGTCGAAAACTGCCGGAATATTGCCTTTTCTTTTCTGACCGGAGCCGCAGATGCCGGTTTCTACCGGAATAAACTGACGACATATACCAAAAATGAATTTGAAAGATTAAAGAAATTATATCCGGAAGATTATATCCATCGGATAGAACTGATTCCAGGGAGAGGACATGCTATCGATTATACGCTTACGACTCCCTGGTTGAAACAATATACCCGCAACCCTTATCCTAAAAATGTAAATTGGGAAAATTTCGAGATGGACGGAGTGTACCGGAAGGGATTTTATAATCTGGCCGTTAAAGAACGTTCGAATGATGACTATTCTTCCCGAACTTATTATGAATTGGCGATAAAAGAAAACGAAATCTCATTGGAAGTCGATCTGGTTACTTATAAAACGGTCGAGACCGACCCTAATTGGGGAATAGAGCTGAAATTCGAAAAAGATTATCGGCCGGCAACCAAGGGAAAGGTCGTGATTTATTTATGTCCGGAGCTAGTCGATCTGAATAAGAAAATCACTCTGATTGTCAATGGTAAAAAAGCATTTCAGGGAAAAGTAAAGCTTGGACTCGAACATATGGTAAATAGTTGTGCCACTTTTTATGATCCGGCAAGAATATATCCGGCAGCCATTGAGGTGAATATAAAGTAGTCTTGTTAAACGAAATAAAGTCTGATAGGCGATAAAAGAAGAGGGTGTCCAAAAAGTATTTGGCACCCTCGATTTATTCGTATCCCTATTGGAGACTGAAATCAAATATCCGATTCTACAAGGGGGTATTTTGCCTTTTTGGACACCCTCTTTTTATAGTTAATCGTGTTTCCCATTAAATGCCCAATTGGATTTGTAACTCCAACGGGAGGGACAACGATCGGTCACCATCCTCATTCTCCGGGCCTGATCGACCGTAATGGAATTTTTACGACTGTTTCCTTCCATTATATTAAAAGAGGTATAGCGTTTCCCTTCTGCTTTTTCTGTTTTGAAAATCGTGAAGTTATTAAGTGGGTCATAGAAATAAGTATCCGGACAAAAGTCCGTATCTCCGTCGATCAGATTATTTTCATTTTCTCCGGTTTCCCAGTTATAACTTTCAGAATACTGCATTGTCTTCAGTCCCAGATAATAGCCGAAAATAGTAGCCAATTCCGTTGCATCATTTTTCTCCATCGAATTGACATTCAATACTCCTTCGTAGTTCAACAAGATAGCTACATCTTTGTAATCCGTTACATCGGCTGCTGTAAAACTTTCGACTTCCGTTGCTGTAATTCCCGGAATAGCTTCCTGTCCTTTCTGAATGACGGTCGGAGGAACTGCTATGTAAGTATAGGCTCCCGTTGATGTCCAGCCGTCAGCATATTTTGCCACAAAGATATTCAGATAACGGTTCGGATCCCAAATTCTGCCGGGGGTATTGATGAATTGCTCGTAGGCGGTTTTGTTCATGTCCGAAGATAAGTTGATGACCTCTTTTCCTTTCTCTGCCAGTAAATTTCCATTTTGGTCGTATTCTGCCAGTTTGAAAACGATCTTTGCATTTCCTCCGTTGGGATTTTTAGAAATCAAGCCATTAAAAATATTATTCACCCGGTCTAATTTTTCCTGTAACTTTTCTACAGAAATAGAATAGGAAGGCCGGGCATTTGCCGGAGGCACCAATAAATGGAAAATCACCGGATATACAATCTCCTGGTATTCGTTAGGGTCAGGTAAATCCCGGCGTTTTATTTCCAAAACATTACTCTTTAAATCTCCCCCTTGTGCATAAAAACGCAACACATCCCAGTCTGTACGGGTAGTGGAAAAAACGTTGTTCTCGACTTTATTACCTTGTTCATCATATACAGCCAGATAACCTGCCGGTAATTCATCGTCGGGGATTTGATAAACCAGCGTATCCAGTACTTCCGTATAGGAAAGGCTGTCACTGGTTTCATACTTTTTCATCACCTTGATTTCTTTTATTCCGTAAGCCATAATCCGGAAATTCATTTCTGCCTCACCGTCAGGTAATAAAGTTTCGTGATCGGCCATCAATTCGAGGATTTTAATATCGGCCGGCTTAACCGGATTCAAATATACATCAGCCTCATTCGGCGTACATGCTCCGATCAGCATTCCTCCTAAAAGCGAAAAGAATATATTCTTGAATTTCATATCGTTCAAATTTAATTAGATACATGATTTAATTCCAACCCGGATTCTGAGGGATCTTATTGTACACTAACTCACTTTCGATCGGAATTTTCAACGCATACCGATAATCGTTGCTTTCCAGTTTGTAAGTTTTCACCTGTTGTGATTTTTCATCTATTCCCTCGCGGCTAACCGCCATTTTCAGCCGTTTCATATCCAACCAGCGCATATCGTATTCTCCGCAAAATTCCTTCCGGCGTTCCCTGATGATTTCATCCAGCACATCGTTGCCATTGTAAGTCGTAAAACCGGTAATTCTGGATTTTTTGAACGTCTCCAGCAATTCTTTGCCTTTCGGCCGGTTTAGGCGGGTATTGGCCTCGGCACAGATCAGATACATATCGGCTACCCGGAACAAAGTGATATAATCGGATAAAGTCCAGGTGACATATTCGAATTTCTGATACATAACCCCGTCCTCTTCAGATACATAGAAATACAAACCGGGACGATAATCTCCGGGAGTATAGGTTGCCAATAAATCCGGTGAGACTACCTGACCGGTACCATATTGCGGCAGGCCCCAGAATGAATAGCTGTTACTTCTCGGGGTAATATCCCATCCCAAAGTCAGTAAACAATGCGGATTCTTAATGACTCCTGCAGCTCCGGGACGTATCACACTTTTCAATTCATCGGCTGTCTGAGCCAGCTGATACCGCTGCACGATATAATCCGAATGCTTTTCGGCTTCTTCCCAGTCTTTTTCTTCTTTTGCTGCCGATTCCGCTTTAAAAGTATATACCTGTGCCAGCAAAGCATGGATAATGTCTTTGTTATAGAAAACATTCCAGGTATCATTCGCCGTTTCATAATTCAACGCTTCGGTCAGATCGCCGATAATCCGTTTGTATACCTCTTGCTGGGACAAACGTTTCGTACCCTCGATCACTTCCGGGTCCAGATTCAAAGGAATACCCAGTTCATTATTATCATAAGGGGCAAAAAGCTGTAATAACTTAAAAATATAAAAAGCCCGGATCGTTAAAGCTTCTCCTTTTATTTTTTCAAAATCGCTTTGCTCATAGCTCCCTAATAACTCACCCAAACTTTTCATGACCGAATTCATATAACCGATATGCAGGTAGAAATTATTCCAGATGGTTTCACTGAAAATACTACTTTTCCAATCTGTGGATTCATAATATTCTTTCTCGTATTTCCTTCCATAGCTATTTTCTATTGCTCTTCTCATATCCAGATCATCGGAATACATCGTAAAACTGGCTATGGCATCCCGGTTATAGGGAAAATGCATGGCGACCCCATTGAAATAAATAGGATAACCATCTGAAGACGTCAATGAAAACAGATAAGACGACATCATCAATTTTACATCTTCCAAAGTACCGACAACGGTCTGATTCTTAGGTTTCAAGTCCAGATAATTCTGGCAACTGCTCAACAGGCAAACTGCTGTTGATAACATTAATATCAATCGTTTCATAATTCTTCGTATTAAATTCCAATATTCAAACTCAAAACATAACTTCTGGCACTCGGATAGCCGAAAGCCCCCATATTTTCAGGATCTAAGCCCCTGTATTTGGTTGAAGTAAATACGTTCTGAATGTTAAAGTTTATTCTCATCCGGGTCAGACACAATTTCTTGCATATTTCCGGATCCATATTGTAGCCCAAGGATATATTATTACATTTAAGATAATTTCCGCTTTCTACCTGTGAAGAGAAGAAATAATTGGAAGACGCATTACTATTAACTGTATAAGCTGGAATATTGGTAATATCCCCTACTTTTCTCCAACGGTACAATTCCTGGGCCAGCTGATTGTATTTGGCTGCACTCAATTGCACGCCGTGGGAGGACTCGAAAGATTTGATTTTATGCCCGGCCATAAAAGAAAACTGGGCAGATAAGCTAAAACGTCCCAGGTTGAACTGAGTGCCGAAGCCTCCGGAAATAGGAGGATAGGCTTCTCCCAGAAAACTGACGGCTTTGGTTGAAAACTCTGAATCCATATCGATTACATAACGTCCGTCTGCTGTGAGATGTCCCATCGGATTTCCCTGATTGTCTTTGGCATCGATATAAGCCAGTGTATGGCCTGTTGCGGGGTCTACACCTGCAAATTTATAACCGTACCAGGCTTCTGTCGGCTGGCCTTTGACAAAATAGGCCTGAGAAGAATTATTTCTTGAAATGGATGATAATTCATCCACCGCTTGGTAATAGGTATCGGTTACCCGGTTTTTGTTCACGGCGATATTGAAAGAAGTCGACCAACGGAAAGTTTTGTAATTGATATTCACCGTACTTAAACTTACTTCCCAGCCTTTATTATTTAAGCTGGCTACATTGGCTTTAACTTCCTTACGTCCGGAGGATACTGCAATTTTCTTGCGGTCCAGCAAATCACGGGTTTCGTTGTTATAATAGTTTACCGTACCGTTGATACGATTCCGTAGCAAAGAAAAATCCAGGCCGATACTCCGGTCTTCTTTCCGCTGCCATTTGATAGAAGGGTTACCCGGGGTTATCCTACTGGGAATTTTGTCTCCGTTATACCGGTAAGAAGAAGAGCCGTATTTCAGGATGGTAAACGGATAAGCATTATGGTCTATACTTCCCGTAAAACCATAGGAACCACGGATGGAAAGAACATCGATCCAGGCAAAGCGTTTCATGAATTCTTCGTTGTGAAGGTTATATTTAAAACTGACATTCCAAAGCGGAGTGAAACGGTTGTCCTTGCCGATGATATCTACGCCGTCCCAACGATAGCTACCGCTGAGCACATAGCGGTCCTTATAACTATAAGAACCGGTCAGGAAGAAAGAGACACTGCGGTCCTGTTCTTCAGAAGTCGACATCAGGTTGGTCATCGACAATTTAGAAGCCAGAATGCCACTCAAATCCGGGAAACCGATCAATCCGTACATAGGATCGTATTCCGGGGAGTAATATCCGAAAGAACGACTCTTGGAATCCGACATTTCCTGTCCTACCACTGCCGTTACGAAATGCTCTTCTTTAAAATTACGGGCATATTCCAATTGGTTTCTCCAGGTGTAGCTCATATTTCTGGAGGTGTTTTCATCCAGAGAACCGTTATTCAGGTTATCGGTAATTTCCCTCTCGGGATAGATAGATTTGATCCAGGAGTTGTATTTGGATGAGAACGAGCCCGGGTTTAAAGCCGATCTGGAATGTGAACTGGTATTGGAAAAAGTTCCTGAAGTCGAAAACATCAGTTCTTCCAGGATTCTGTATTCCAGTTTCAGATTCACCTGATTGCTGATATAATGGGTTTTGGAAGTATTTTCATTCAAGTCTTTCAGTACATTGAAATCGTACATATATCCTTCTTTTACCTTACTCAGATCGGCATAATAAGAACGATCGTACTCATAATTTCCGTTTTCGTCGTAAGGCCGTTCGTACGGATTGGCAAAAGTGGCATATTCCAGGGGATCTACGATCGAAGCTGTCGTACGGTCATCCCGGATATTGGCATAAATATCCCCGTAAATACGTAAATGCTTGTTGAAATCATGAGTCAGTTTCAGAGAAGCTCCGAATTTGCTGTATTCATTATTCGGCATCACCCCCCCGATTCATATAATTCATTGAAAAATAGTATTGTGTCTTTTCAGATCCTCCCGACAGGCTGACAATATAATTCTGGGTATGGGCCAATTTAAAAATCTCGTCATACCAATTGGTATTGATCTTACTCAGGCGTTCCAGTTCTGCCTGTGCATCTGCCGGGGCAATCTTCCCCATATCGGCATCCCGTAACAAAGAAAAGATACGTCCATCGATGGATACATGCGGAAAATCATTATACAATCCGGTTTCGAACGCCACTTTTTCTTGGGTATTCATCATTTCGAGCTTACTCTTGGGAGCTTCGTCGAAAGAATAAGAGGCCTGAACATTGATATAACTCTGTCCGACGATCCCCCGTTTGGTCTTCACCACAATCACTCCGTTGGCTGCCCGGGAACCATAAATAGCCGTAGCTGCCGCATCTTTCAGGATGGTGATACTTTCGATATCATCCGGTGACAGATTACCGATACCACTGGTTAAAACGGTATTTTGTAAATCGGAAGCTCCCAGCCCTACCTCGGGCAGATCTCCCTGTAACGGCATTCCGTCGATGATCCAGATCGGGTCGGTATTTCCGGTCAACGAATTGATTCCCCGGATACGAATCTGAGCTTGTGCTCCCGGACGGCCCGTGATGCTCATGGTAGTCACGCCGGCCAATGTCCCTTTCAGTACGTCCTCGATAGAAGTGAAACCTTTGTTGGCGATATCTTTGGCAGTAACCACTTCTACGGCTCCGGTCATTCTCGTTTTTTTGATTTCCTGGTAACCGGTGACCACCACTTCCTCCATTTCAGCGACGTCTTCTTCCATATCCACTTTCAGCAATGCCTGGCCGTTCCAGGTGATCTCTTTATTTTTCATGCCGATAAAAGAAAACACCAGATTGATATTTTCCTGAGCAGGAATTTTTAAGGAAAACTCTCCGTTTGCATCGGTGGAAACCCCGATTGTCGTTCCTTTCAATACGACAGAAACTCCCGGCAATACATTTCCCTTCATATCTCTCACCACTCCTTTCACCACAACGACCTCATTTTGTTCTGCCGATTCAGTTTTATTTTTGGTGATCAATACATATCTGTCTTTTATCGTATAGGAATAACGTTCGCCCAATATTTCTTTCAGAATTTCATCTAAAGTCCCTTGCTTTATCGACAAAGACACTTTTTCCTTGGCATTCAATATATTGGTGTTGTAAAAAAATTCCAATCGGCTTTGTTTACTGATTTGGTTGAAAATCGATTCGATCGTTCCTTCGGTAGCACTCAGTTTCAACTGAGTATTTTGGGAATAAGAGTCGCTTGCCCATACACTCGATGCTGAAATCAATATGACAAGTAATAGATTTCGCATGTGCCTGAAAATTTTAATTCTACATGTTTTTTTCATACATTTGTTATTTAGTTTGTAAATGGCTACTGCCTGAAGCCTTGTATACTACAGCAGTAGGTATTAACTATTATTATTCGGGCAGGGAGGGGGAAACTCCCTGTCTGTTTTATTTGTGCATCAGAACAATGGTTTTATTCTCGATCTCAAAGTTCACCTCTGTCACTTTTTGTATCAGTTCCAGGAGATATTCTACCGGGCGGTCGCGTTCTGCCGCTCCACTGAACCGTAATTCTTTTACAGAAGGATCTTCGAATCTGATCTGGCAATTGTACCAACGGTTCACTTTTTTCATAATATCTTCCAGTCTCATATCCCGGAATTTGAATTCGCCGTTGATCCAGGAAGTATAAATATCGGGATCACATTTTTCCATGTTCATACAAGCGGTCGATTTGGTATAAGACAATACATTTCCGGGTTCCATCCGGAGCTGTTTTTCAGCATGGTTACTCGATACCAGTACGCTGCCACTGACCAGAGTCGTCATGACACAATCATCGTTTCCGTAAGCAGAAACATTGAAAGAAGTTCCCAGAACCTGAACATCGATATCGAATGTACTGACTACAAAGGGTACAGCCGACTTGGCTACCTTGAAAAAGGCCTCTCCGTTCAGGCTTACCACCCTTTTGTCTTTTTTAAAGGTTACCGGATATTTTAGGGTAGAACCCGAATTCAGCCATACCTGAGTCCCATCAGACAGAATAACTCCATATTCTCCTCCCAGAGGTACGGTAATGGTATTGAAAGTTTCTTCCGGCATATCGTTTGGGGCCAGCGTATAATCTAATACAGGTTGTTGTCCTTGTTTGATAATCCGTCCGTTATTGTCTTTCAGGACTCTGATACTGCTATCCAACACCATTTTCGTTCCGTCGCCGAATACCAGTTCCGCTTGTCTGTAACCGGGGAATATTCCGGCAATTTCCTCTGCCGTCATTTCCTCTTGGGGCGTATCGGTGAGCGTAAAGAAATAACGGCCAAAGCTCAGCAACATCAGTAAGACGGCAGCAGTTGAAGCGACCGGCCACAAATACTTGCGAATTCCTTTTTTTTCCGGTCGGCCCGGGATAGGGTCTATCTTGTCGTGTATCTTTTGCAACAAAGTATTATAATTCAGATTCCCGTCTTCCTGCACTTGCTCCGAGTCTTCCTGCAATACCTCGTAAAAATCTTCCTTTCCTTTGTCCGACAAGAACCAGGAAACAAGTATATCCCGTTCTTCCGGCTCCAAAGATTCGTCATTCAATACATGTTTTATAACTTCTTTTAGTGCCATTTGTGGTTTGTTTTGTTATTTATACGAACAACTCCACAAACACACGTAGCCTACGGTGAAAAATTATTAATTTAAAAGAAAAGTAAAAAAGAGTAAGTAGTACCTCACTTCACCGAGATCTTGTCTTAACTTTTTGTAAGCTTTATTGAGGTGAGCTTCTACCGTACGTTTCGATATCCCCAACAATTCGGCGATTTCGTCATTATTGAAACCTTTACATTTCAGCATCATTACTTCCCGTTGTTGTTCCGAAAGTTTATTTATACTATCGAACATTACTTCCTGAAGATTCTTTCTGAAAAGTTCGTTTTCAACCGCCAATTGTTCCTGAATCAACGATTGAAATTTTTGATAATAACGCTGTTCCACCAATTTTTTACGAAACATATCGTAAATCAGATTTTTAGCTATAGTCGTGATATAAGTATTAAAATTCAACTCTACCTTGATTTTATCCCGGGTTTCCCACAATTTTATGAATGTCTCCTGTACAATCTCTTCTGCATCCTCCTGACGAACCAATCTAAGACAAAAATATCCCAATTGCGGAGCATACATTTTAAACAATCGGTCAAATGCCTCTCGTTCACCTGATTTAAATTGCTTTAATAATGTACACTCATCACTAACCATAAAAATCTGCTTTTGGAGGAACAAATATCGTTTTTTTTTAATTTTTCTCCTATATTCAATACCAATAAATGAAATGCAGCCTTTGTTTTTTGGGAATAATATATTACATTTGCTTCCGTATTTGAAATGTTTCTTCAGGGCAGGGTGTAAATCCCTACCGGCGGTGATAGTCCGCGACTCCCTTTGGGGACTGAACCGGTGTAATTCCGGTACCGACGGTGATAGTCCGGATGAAAGAAGAGGCAGGACAGTCGTGTGTCGTTACTGTTATGATTCGTATATATGCCCTGAAGTCATTCAGGGCTTTTTTTATATGGAAACAAAGGATCGGGAATATATGAATCGTGCCAGGATATTGGCAGACAGAGGCCGGGGATGGGTGAATC
>OBJF01002561.1_pt1 | contig 13022 bp, 7 predicted proteins | sample 1519091 | NCBI WGS metagenome assembly OBJF01 (sample SAMEA2452124, study PRJEB22498) | human gut metagenome | biome: human feces; feature: human gut; material: feces | place: Australia | collected 2012
AGCTGCGGCTCGGGTTCCGGTATCGGGGTCGGTTCCGCTTCCTTCGGGAACAGCCATTGTTTGTTAACCGCGTCATATTTGACGGAAATGTTATATTCGTACGGGTTGCCGACCATGCGCGAAATGACGAAACCGCCTTTGGTCGCGTCGTCGTCGTCCGGCGTGTTGGCAAAAACGATGTCTTCCGTTTGTTTAACGCTGCTCAGCATATTGAGAATGAGACCGGTGGTGCCGGTCAGATCGCCGCTGATGTTAAGAACGTCGGAAACGTTTTCGGCCGTGTTGACGTCCAGCCGGATGGCGGCGCCGTCGGCCCGGTAACCTTTCAGGTTGACGGTGCCGATGGTGTTGTTGGCAATGTCCAGCATGGCGTTTGTCAGTTCAACAAACTGATTGTCGAGAAATGCTTCCGATTTCAGCACCAGCGACGTATCGGCCACGTTCAGTTTTTCCGCGTTGTCAACTCTGCCGTTTAGCACCAGGTTGCCGCTGCCGTCGCCGGTAATGTTGATCAAGTAGCCGTTTTCGCCGTTAATGCCGCCGTTAAACGTCATCGTGCCTTTGTTGGTGATGTTGATGTCAAGCCGCGTTCCCTGCCGCATGTAAATGTCGTTGCTGCCGGAGGCGTCGGTATTGCCGTCAAAGGTCATGTCGTCGTTATCGGCGATCAGCGTCAAGTCTCCGGCGTTGTCAATCGCGCCGCCGTTGCCTTCGGAAGCGTTGTTGGTAAAGTCGGTGTTTTGAATTGTCAGTTGTCCGCGGTTGACAATCACGCCGCCGTGGCCGTCGTTGCGGTTGTTGCTGAAGCTGCTGTCGGTGATGGTGGTGATGCCGCTGTTGTCGAGTATTCCCGTCATCGCGTCATTCAGCGTCGTTTCCTGAACGTCGAGAATTTCGTTTTTCTTGACGATCGATTGCGGGCGTTTCAGGCTTTTGGAAGCGATCACCAGCTGATTGCCCTGCTGCTCGAATTTGTAAGTGAGGTTGTTGTATATCTTTGTGTAGCTGCCAAGATTGTTGATCGTCAGCCCGGCATTGTCAAAAATCGTAATTTTGTCGCCGACGTTGCCGTAATCGTCAAAGCGGATGTTGAAGATGCCGATGCTGCCTTCGGCTTTTTCCGTGTTGATGCTGTCGGATAAGCCTTGGTTAAAATTGGCACCGAACTCAAACAGCGAATTGCCGGAAACGGTCAGTTCGTTTAACTTCAGACTTTGATATGAATCGTATTTGAGGCTGAGCAGCGAATTGTTCAGTTGCAAAGAAGTTGATTTGTCGCCGAAATTGGCATGATGTCCGTCATAGCTTCCAAACGTCAGGTTGACGTCGTCGGCGGTGACGGAAGAAGCGTTGTTGACGGTGTCGGCGAAAAAGATGTTCCCTTTGCCCGTGCCGGAACCGTTGCCTTTCAGGACAATAGAATATTGTTTGTCATAATTGATTTCCGTTCCCGTGTCGTTAACGTCGCCGCCGTCGATCTGATCAAGAAAAGTAATGTGTCCGCCGCCGGAAACGTCGAAAGTCAGCACCGTGTCGGCGATGTCCGTGTCCATGAAAATCGCGTTGTTGACCCGGTTGCCGTCGGTTATCGTATAGTTGCCGGAAAATTGAATGTTTTTACCCTTGCTGGCCAGCGTCAGGTTGTCGGAAGTGTAAATGGCGCCGCCGAGAGCCATGCCTTTTCCTTCCGCGTAGTTGCCGATAAAGCTGCCGCTGATGACACCGATGGTTGCCAGATTGTTTTTGTTATAGCTGTAGTTGTAGATTGCGCCGCCGTAAGCGTGAGTGTTGGCGTTTGAAGCGTGGTTGCCGATGAAATTGCCGGTAATATCGCCGATGGTGGCTGTCTGTGCCGCGGCATTGGTCGAGTTGTAAATGGCGCCGCCGTAAGACGGCCAGGTCGATTCGAAAACCGCGCTGTTGCCGATGAAATCGCCGGTGATGTTGCCGATGGAGGTGCTGCCGCCGTTGAGCGGACGGTTGTAGATGGCGCCGCCCTGCGGTCCGTTGAAGAGATTTCCCTCAACGCTGTTGTTGACAAAGTCGCCGGTAATGTTGCCGATGTCCCAGGAATTGAATACCGTGTCCGTCCGATTGGTGATTGCCGCGCCGTTTCCTCCGGTCTGTCCGAAAAAGTTGCCGGTAATGTCTTGGCCTTTCATGTCTTCGTCAAGCGGTTCATGGCTTACGGCGCCTTCTTTTATGTTGTATTTGTAATAAGTAACGGCAGCCTGACCGTTTTCGTCGATTTCAACCAACGAAAAATCGGCCTCTTCGGCAGAAGAAACGTTGGTGATTTCATAGATGCTGTCATCTTCCAAAGTCGGTGTATACGCTGCCCGGCCGGCGGTTGTCGACAACAAAAGGGAAACAGTCAATCCGATAATGATAGTCTTGTTTTTCATTGTGTTCAGTCCTTTTTTCCAAAGCAATGTTCATCGGGTTGAAGTAGACAAAGCGATTGTGAAAAGCAGGTTTGCTCTAAAAAAACTCATTAAAACGATCCTTTTTTCAAAGCAGGAATTTTTTTCTTTCAACGATGAATTAACTCATTGATAAAAATGATTAATCGGGTATTATACAAAAATGAAAACTGGACAATATGCGTGTTGAAAAAAAAGGATCCTTTTTCTGCCGCGTTTTTTGTTCTTTTGTATTTTAAATATATGAATAAGAATCAATACCTTACTGCATAATTTTTACAAGAGTGGAACGTTCGAAAAAAAGGATCCTTTTCTTCAGGCTTGTTTATGTTTTTTGTGCAAAAGTGCAATAAAATCGTTTGTCTGCCGGGGTATCTGTCTGCCGGAGTGCTTTGCAGCGACAAAAAAACTCCCCGGAAAACCCGGGGAGTTTGATTTTTAGAGCCGGAAGAACATCAAATAAACGGTACCGAAAACATCAGCCCTTTGTTTTTCAACAAGTTGTTTTCGTTGCGTTTGATTTTGAACTGCGAGCCTTCGCCCAGCTCTTTTTCAAACACTTCGCCGTAGTTTCCGCTTTCCTTCAGATAGGTTTGCAGCCATGTCGGCGCCAGCTTGAAACGCTTCCACAATTGTTCGTCCAAGCCCAGCAGGTTGCGGGTTGAGGGGTCTGTCGAACTGACGTGGATGTCGACGTTTTTGGAGGTAAGGCCGGTTTCTTCCGCCTGCTTGACCGCGTTCATCGTCCATTTGATAATGCTTTTTAACATGGTGTTGTCTTTGTCGGCATAAACGTAAATCGGGCGGACGGTAATGGTTTCCGGCAGCATTTCGACGTCGGAAACGCCGGCCGGGCTGTGAATGACGATGTCGCGCAGAATCATCGAATTGCCGGTAAACAACTGGCAGCGGTTGAGCAGAAACGCCTCTTTGGCCCGCTGGATGTTGGGAAACGTCAGAAACGAGAAGTCGAGCTGATATTTGTCATTGTAGACTTTCAGTTTGGCCAGATCGTCGCTGTTGTTGACCACGCAGACTTTTTTGCCCCTGTAGGCTTCCATGGAAGTGGCGCCTTTGACGGCATGCGCCAGAAAGACCTGCCGGTCATAATACCAGACGTCGACCGGCGCGGCGCGGGTCGACATTTCGGTCGTGGCCGAAAACGGCAGTCCGCCGATCATAACGTCGATTTTGTTGGTGTAAAAGGCGTTTGACACCTGGTTTGAAAAAAGCGGCACCATCTCGATTCTGTCGCTTCTGCCGAAAACGGCGGTGGAAAGCATTTTGCACAATTCGACGTCAATTCCCTGCCAGTTGCCTTTTTCATCCCGCCAGGCGAGAATTTTATTGCCGGTTTCCGTCCCGCAGTAGATTTTGCCGCGGGTGTGAATGTAGTGCAGACCGGCGTTGACGGTCGGTTTGGGGGCGGCGGCAAAGGCCGGTGCGGCGGCCAGCGCCGAGAATGCGAGGCATAACCATAATTTTAGTTTCATTTTAACAACCATTTTGCTATTATGACTTCAGAATGATTGCTAATATAGGGCATTTTTTTATGAAAAGTAACTGTTTTTTACGACTTATCATTTTTTTTGTGCTGCTGACGCTTGCCCTGCCGGCGGCGGCCGAACCTTTGAGCGAAGCGGAAGCGCGCGCGTTCGGCGAAACCAAGGGCAGAGAGCTGTTGAACACTTTTGCCGAAAAAGATCCGGCGGTAAAGTATAAGAAGCTGGACGAGCTTTTTTTAAATTATGTGGATCTTGACTATATTTCGCGATTCGTCGTCGGCAAATACTGGCGGCAGATGAGCGCGGAACAGCAGAAGAAATATCAGGAGCTGTTTACCCGTTATGCCTTAAACGTCTATAAGGGCTTTCCGCTTAGTTTTGACGACAATCTGGATTTTGTGATTTCCGACGTTGAGCGCGACGGGGAATATGCGCTGGTGCGCACCAATATAGATTACCGCGGCATGGACGGCAAGGCGACGACTTTTCTGGTCGAATTCCGGGTGCATAAGAAAAACGGGCGGATTATGATAACCGACATCAAAGTGGCGGAGAGCTCGCTCATCCTTTCTTACCGCGGCCGTTTTTATCAGATGATTGCCGATGCGGACGAGGAAATGGAATGGTTTTTGGAAGATTTTGAGCTGCTTGCGGATTCGGGGGAAAAATTCTATTCCGAAACGGAAGAATAGTTCGAAGAAACATGCCGTTGTTTGCAAATCCCCGATTTGCCGCCGCAAGCCGGGGATTTCTTTTCCGTTTTTCCTCCGGCCTGAAAAGGCAAAAGCAAAAAATGGACAAAAAATAAAAAATGGCGGAAATCGTTGTTAGATAAAGCTTTTAGTAAATACAACAGGTTGGCAAGGGCGAATGTTTAACAAAAAATAGCCTAAAAAATGTTTTTTTCGCAAAAACCGCTTGCTTCCCGAAAATATTTATGCTACATTAACACTATAAAAAATAATTTTATTTAATTACATTGTCTTATAATTCACAATAACTTTTCTTGAAAATAAAGGAAAGAAAGGAAGAGTTTCGGGTATTTTTTCGGTACGGAGACTTCTAAAGACATGTAATTTTCTAAACCCAGTAAATAACAAAAAAAATAATAATATGGCGCAGAAGATTTTTAAGAACATCTACGTGATGTTCACTTTGGTGGTTATGTCTATCGTTGTTGCATCTTGCGACAAATCTGAAGACGAGTTTTTGTTGAACACCTATAACAACGGTGGCAACAATAATAGCGAGATCACGATTAACGTGAAGCGCGATGCCGAAAACGGTATTATCGAGGCTTCTCGCGAAGTCAACGGTCTCCGTCAGGATACAACCATTACGGTTGCTCTTGGTGGTGTTAATTTCGACATCACTCCGGTTGACACCATTAAGGTGGCTTCCGCAGAAGTAATCCGTTCCAACTTTGCCGAAATCGGTGAAGCCGAGGTAGAAGAGTATGAAGAAAACGGTGTTTATTTCACCAAGACTTCAAAATCCTACCGCGATGAACTCACCGGTTATGCCAAGGATATCAACATCTCTTATCTTGACGCATACACTTACGTATGGGGCAAGAAAGTTGAATTCCCGCAGGCAAACGGCGCAGTTGAAGTTGTTGAGGAAATCAACGTTCTCGACGAAGGTATCAAGGAAAAGATGCATTACTATACGGCTACCACTCAGTACAAAGTCGCTTTCATGGAAGGCAGCTCTGTTGAGAAAGGTCTGGAAGTTCTTGCTATCGACGCCGATGATACTTTATTGAGCACCGAAAAAACCGACGAGGGTTACGAAACCCTTACTTCTACTACAGCTAAGAGCTGGATTGAGATCACTCGTACATACAAAATTTCCGGCGCAGTTGCTACTCGTTACGAAGTTGTTCTGAACAACGGCGTTTCTGCTCCTGCTTACGAAGTGATGAATGTTGAGTCTTTCAATCTTTCTTCCAAAGGTGCAAACCTGGAAGAAGCTTCTGTTTCCGGCAACCGCGAAGAAGGTAACATCAAAGTTACTTCTTACCGCCAGAACTATGTCGTAGGTAACAATATTTTCGATCGTATGTTTGTTCTCTCTTATGAGACTGCCGTACTGACCGTTGATGAAAAAACTTTCGACATGCCGAGCCGCAAATATGAGAACGTAACCGACGGTAACTTCAATATCACCGATATGGAAGGCATCACCGGTTATGACCGTGTACTGTACACTCACAACATGAGCGCTACTTTCAACGGCAACTCTGTTGCAGCAAAAGCAGAAGTTGAACTTCGCATGGTAGAGGTTAAGGATGAGCTCATCAGCCGCGTAATCGTAGAAGACGGCAAAGATTATATCAATGCTTCAACTACGAAATCTTGGGTTAAAGTTAAGGAAGTATGGTCTGTAGGCGGCGAAAAGGTATATACCAAGTCAGTTAACCTGATTAACGGTATTGCTGCCCCTGCTAAGATCACAAAGATCCTTGCCAGCTTTGACCTGAACAGCGCAGCTGCTTCTCTTGGCGGTGAAAAACTGGTTAAGACTGAAACTAAGGGTGATTTCAAGGTTATGACTTACGAGCGCACCTATACGGTAGCAAACGATAAGTTTACCCGCGTTTTCACTTTGAGCTATCAGAAAGCCGTTTACACCGTGATCAACCACGATATGCCTTATTCCGAATATGAAAACGTTGCAGACAATGGCTTCAATATGAGCGATATGTCTAATACGACTCAGAACGGTAAGACCTATAACCGCAAGAACTACGTTCATGCTATGAGCGCAATGTTCAACGGTTACGATGCCAAGGCCAACGCCGAAGCAGAGTTGTTGGTTGAAGTTGAAACTCCCCGTGACACCCCGTCTTGGTTAGGCAACCCGACCGGAGCAAAATATACCCGCGTGCAGAAAGCTGCCGGACAGAAGTTCATGGACATGATCGTTTTCACTTATGAGAACGGTGTTGTTATGGCTCCTAACGGCAAGGTAGACATGAGTCTGATCTATGCTTTCAACGCATCTGTAGCATCTGCAAACGGCGTAGACGTTTGTATCAACGGTGCATACAGCGGTGTATTCGGCAACGGTAAATGGCAGCCCGCCAAAATTACCATGGTAAGCGGTCGTTGGATCTATGCAGGCAAGTCCTCTTCTTGGGATCACACTGTAATGGAAACTAACGCTGTAACCCTTGGTATCGGTGTTGACGTTACTCCGATTCCGAGCGCGCAGAAGACTACAATCAGCAACGGTAAGATCACTATTTCTTACGCTGCTAACAACGGTAGCACAACTGCAAATTCTTCTCTGTCATTGCGTTAATTTTTTACGTTGTGAACAGTAAAGAACGTTCGTGTCTAAGGATACTCTCTCATCCCTCTCCGGAACCAAAATTCCGGGGAGGTGTACTAAAAAATATCTGGGGCTATTCCCGCATTCCTTTAAAAACAAGAAAAGATGAAAAATATAGTAATTGCCATTGTAGCAGTATTGGCAACTGCATTCGTGAATGTAAACAGCGCTAGCGCTCAGTCAGTAACTTTTGGTTCTGAAAAGAAAGGTCTTGCTTCCGAACCTTCTGCAGAAATGCAGGAGATCGCCAAGGTCGATTCTATGACCCTGGATTATATGGAAGCTTTCGCTTCTCGGAAACATGACGAGCTTATGCTCAAAACTTCCGACGGTAAAACGTACTGGAAGGGACGCGCGATTGAAGGCTTCTTTATCGGAGCTGTCGGCGGAGCATCCTATATTCCGAACGCTAAGAGCTTTTCTTATGTGTTTGGAGCAGAAGTTGGTTATACCATGTGGTGGGGTGACTTTTTGGTGACCGGCCGCGTGGGTGAGATCAATTTCGACGGTTTGACCTATATGGCGCCGTCTGCCTTTGGTGAAGTGAGAGTAAATCTCGCACACTGGGGTAAAAACAAACAAAATCGCTTTTATGTTGGCGGCCGTGTTGGCTACCAGTATACGGAGAGCGATAATTCTATCTCAGAATCCGGTGATGGTTACGATTTTACTCGTAAATCGTCTCTGAAAGGTTCTGGTCTGGGTTATGGTGCAGTCCTTGGCTGGGAAACCCGTCAGTTCATGAGCGGAAACCGTTTTGGTATCCAGCTCGCCGCTTACACTTATGACGTGCAACATGCAACGTCAGGAAAAGTAAACGGAGAAGTAGTTGCTGATAAGAATATCGTCAAGCAAGGCTGGCAGATTGAGCTCACTTTGAGCTATCGCTTCCAGTTCGGCAAAACGAAGAAAAACTACTAATTCTAGTTTCGCTGCAAAGCATTTCAATATATTTTCAGATGTCGGAGATTTTTCTCCGGCATCTTTTTTTTATTAATGTCTGATAGAAAAGCCCGAGTTTGACCCGGAGCCGAATGCTGCGGTGTTGGAACAACACCGCTTCGCGCCTTTAATCATGGTCAAACCGCAAGCTTTGTAACTGCTGTAGAACCACGGAGTTACCCGTGGATATCTATGTGCCGTCGACCGCTTTTCAAAATAACTTTCCCGTACAAGGCAAAAACCTCAATCTCGCTTATTTCGGCGCCTTATTTTTTGTCATTCCGCTTTTTGCAAGATTTCCGGACAGATTCGGGATGGTGAGGCGGAAAACTCAATCTCTCTTGCATATCTAAAATCTCCCGCATACTGTCCGATAAAACTCTTTGCCCGCTTCACCGGCTTGGGCATAATCCCTGAATTCTCTCCTTTGTGCCGTCAAACTGACCGATTCTTCCGTTAGCATGCGTTCGGTAATTACCATGCCGGGTTTGTTTGGGCATCTTATTTTGGACTATGCCTCAAAACTTGGCTTCTGCATCTCGCGTTTCCTTTTCTGTAATTACCATGTCGGGTTTGTTTGGGCATCTCATTTGGGCCATGCCTTAAAAATTATCTTCCGCACTTCAGGTCTTGTTTCGGTGTTTGTTTTCCTTTCTTCCTCCCTTCCTTCTTTTTCCCCTTTCTTTGCTTTTTCCCCTCAAGCTCCCGAACCGGGGCAGGGTGCCAAAGCAGCGAGCCGCCGCCTCCATCCTTTTTTCTCTTATAAGCTCCCGAACCGGGACGGAATGACAATATGGGTTTGTTTCCGCGTTCGCAGGGTGACAGAGGCAAAGAGAGGACGGAAGCGGCCGCTTGTAAGCCGACTGACAGGGGTTGTGTTTGTTTGCGGGATGGTAAAGGGTGCTCACGGAATGCGCAAAAGAACCGCCGGCGGAATATAAAAGAGGACTGTTTTCGGGATGGCAAAGCGGATTTTATCAACAAGAGGAAAGGGGAGATTCGCCTGCGGACTCGCCGTCTATCAATATTTTTAGACAAAATAGAAAAAATATGCCGTTTTCAGTCAAAAATAAGTTGTGGTTTTAATTCTTTTATGGTACAGTATAAACGACAAAAATTATTCTGTTATTACATTGATTATCATTGTAAATGTCTCTGATGAAAATGATTTTTCAAGCATCGGGAGACCTGCAGAAGCAATTTTTCTATATATTTCCTAAAAAAATAATCAAATAACTTTTAAAAACAAAAATATGGAAAAGAGAAATGTCTTTTACAGCATTGTTGCATTTGCCATAATGCTGACTTTAGCCATGTTCACGTCATGTGACAAAGCGCTGGAAGAGTTTAGTCTTAATGTGGAGCCTGATAGCGGTCCCGACACCAACACGGAAGTGACCATTACCGTGACCCGCGACAGCGAAAACGGTAAGGTGACGGCCTCGAAAGATGTCAACGGCATCAGGCAGGACACCACGGTGATTGTGCCTTTGGGCGGCGTAAATTTCGAGATTTCGCCCTTGGATACGATCAAAGTGAACAAGCCCGAAGTGTCGTCGGTAAGCTTTGCCGAAACCGGCAGCAACTCCGGCAACTGGGAAGCGGAAGGCGTGTCTTATACCAAGACGGTCAAGACCTATCGTCATGAAATGACCGGGTATCTGAAAGACATCACCATTAGCTACCTGGATGCGGAGATGACGCTCTGGGGCAAGAAGGTTGTTTTTCCGGCAGCAAACGGCAGCGTTGCTTTTGAAGACGGCGGTATCAGCGTTGTCGACGAAGGCATCAAGGACAAGGTTCATTATTATCTCTCGACTTCAAGCTACAAAGTTGCCTTTATGGGCGGCAGCAGCATAGAGAGAGGGTATGAACGTCTGGCAATGGATGCGGACGATGTTTTGCAGAGTACCTCAAAAACCGACGAAGGCTATGAAACGCTGTCTTCGACCACGGCCAAAAGCTGGGTTGAGATCACGCGTACCTACAGCCAGTCGGGTTCCGTCGTTTCCAGATACGAAGTGATCCTAAAGAACGGTATCGGCGCTCCGGCGTACGAAATCCGTACGGTAGAAAGCTTTGAACTGGAAAAGAAAAACGCCGTTTCCGGCGAAACCGTCGTCAGCGGTACCCGTACCGAGGGCAACATCACGGTTACTGCGCATACGCTCGATTATACGGTCGGATGCGATTTGTTTGACAAGGTGTTCACCCCGTTCTGGGAAACTGCGGTCCTGAAGGTTGACGGAAAAGAGTTTGAGATGCCGTCCCGCGCTTACGAAAACATCACGGACAAGGGATTTAAACTGACGGAAATGTCGGAAAAGGACAATTACGAGCGCCGGCTCTACACCCACACCATCGGTGCTACTTTCAACGGCAACTCGGCCGAAGCCGTTGCCGAAGTCGAATTGCACAAGAAAGCGGAAGACAAGCTGGAAAGCCAAGTGATTGTCGAAGACGGCATGGAATATGTCGACGCGACGACGACCAGGTCATGGATCAAGATCAAGGAAGTATGGTCCGTATCGGGCGAAAAAGTGTATACGAAATCGGTTAACCTGACCAACGGCATCAATGCCCCGGCCAAGGTGATCAAGATTTTGGAAGACTTTACCTTAAACCAGATATCGGCTGTCCTTGGCGATGAAGTCTTGGCGGAAACCGAGACTGTCGGCGATTTTACGGTAAGGACTTATCAGCGGACTTATACGGTCGGCAACGACAAGTTTAACCGTATATTTACGTTGTCTTACCAACGTGCGTTTTACAATCCGCTGGATCACAGCATGCCGTTTGCGGAATACGAAAGTGTTGCCGACAACGGATTTGCAACCGCGGACATGACGCAGATCACCGAAGAGGGCAAGACTTACGACCGCAAGAGCTACACGCACTCGATCGGCGCCAGCTTTAACGGTCATCCGGCGGAAGCCAAAGCGGAAGCCGAATTGCGGGTTTTGGCCTCGGACATCATGACCAGTCAGGAAATCATTGAAGACGGTATGGACTATGTGGATGACAACACCACCAGATCCTGGATTAAGATTAAGGAAATCTGGACCGTGTCCGGCGAAAAGACTTATGTAAAATCGGTCGATTTGACCAACGGTATTGCGGCTCCGGCCAAAGTTACCAAGATTTTGCCGAGTTTTGCGCTGGCCTCCGCAACGCCCTCTCTGGCCGGTGAAAGCCTGCTTAAGACCGAAACCGTCGGCGATTTCACGGTAAAAACTTATCAGCGCACCTATACGGTGGCCAACAATCGTTTTGACCGTGTTTTCACCCTCAGTTACCAACGGGCTGTTTACGATCCGCTTAAGCATAACATGCCGAACCCGGAATACGAAAACATCTCCGACAACGGTTTTGAAACGGCGGATCTGTCGCAAACGGTCAGCGGCGGCAAAACTTACGACCGCAAGAGCTATGCGCACACCATGGGCGCAAGGTTCAACGGCCGTGATGTGAGCGCCGTCGGCGAAGCCGAATTGTGGGTGGAAGTCAATGACGAACTGAAAGAGCGTACGATCGTGGAAGACGGCAAAGACTATATCGATGCCTCTACCACCAAGAGCTGGATCAAGATTAAGGAAATCTGGTCCGTATCGGGCGAAAAGGTGTATACCAAATCGGTGAACCTGAAGAACTCGATCACGGCGCCGGCCAAAATCACCAAGGTTTTGGAAAACTTCAATCTGATTGCTTCCGCTCCGTCGACAGGCGGTGAAAAACTGACGGGAACGCAAACCGTCGGCGACTTTAAGGTGATGACATACCAGCGCACCTATACGGTTGCCAACGACAAGTTCAACCGGGTGTTTACGTTGTCTTACCAAAAGGCGATTTATTCTCCGCTGACTCACAACATGCCCTATGCCGAATATGAGAACCTTGCCGACAACGGATTTAAGCTGAGCGATATGAGCCGGCTGACCGAAAACGGCAGGATCTATGACCGCAAGAACTATGTTCATACCATGAGCGCCATGTTCAACGGTTATCCGGCAAGTGCGGCGGGCGAGGCAGAATTGCGGGTTTTCGTAAGCGAAGACCGTGATACGCCGAGCTGGCTGGGAAGTCCCAAGTCTGCAAAGTATACGCGCGTTCAGCAAAGTGTCGGCGCCAAGTTTATGGACATGATCGTTTTCACTTATGAAAACGGCGTGGTCATGGCACCGAACGGCAAAGTGGACATGAACCTGTGTTATGCTTTTGATGAATCCGTAGCGGCAAAGAACGGCGTCGAAACTTGTATTTCCGGCGCATACAGCGGCGTTTGGGGTGCAAACAAATGGCAGCCGGCGAAAGTTACGGTTGTCAGCGGTCGTTGGATCTATGCCGGCAAAAGTTCTGCCTGGGATCATACGGTTATGGAAAAGAATGCGGTAACTTTGGGTATTGGCGAAGACGTAACGCCGACGCCGGGCGCTCAGAGTTACAAAATTACCGGTAACCGGATTACGATCTCCTACGCCGTAAACAACGGCAGTAAGACGGCTAATACTTCTCTTTCCCTGAAGTGATGATTGTCTTCGCGGAAGAAAAGAAAAACGGCCTGCAGCTCTCTTGGAAAGCTTCTTTTCGCGGTGCGGAAGGAAGTATGCGTGAAAAGTCCTTTTGACAAACATTTACAATTTGACCCCGGAACGTAAAGTTTCGGGGTTTTTTTTAAGGTTGTTTCGTTTTATCGCTAAAAAATCTCCCCGCTTTTGCGGGGAGATTTTTGCGTTTGATCGGCTTGCGGTTTTTAGGCCGCTGCCGGCGGCAAACGTCTGCGGTCAGAACGCATAGTTTAAGCCGATGCCGACGGCGG
>OBJF01002586.1_pt1 | contig 12935 bp, 8 predicted proteins | sample 1519091 | NCBI WGS metagenome assembly OBJF01 (sample SAMEA2452124, study PRJEB22498) | human gut metagenome | biome: human feces; feature: human gut; material: feces | place: Australia | collected 2012
TCAGTGCTGCCAGGAAACGTCCGTGTCCGTCCCGGTTTTTGGCGGTCTTGTCTTCATGCTGATAAGCACCGAAGCGGAGGGTGGTTCCCTCAACCGCAACTTCGCCGGCGTTGATAATATCGTTGTTAATCGAAATATACTGGTCGGTCAGACCGTTTTCATTCAACACGCCGTCGCCGGTGAAAGCGAGATTGTATTGGTTGCCGTAATCTATTTCCGCAGAGCCGTAATAAAGCAGCCCGCCTTCAATGCTGTCATTGACAATCCAGGCGCCGCCGCCGGTGGTATCAAAAGCAACCGTCGGTCTGGTTTCATCAACGATATTGTTGACAAAAACGGCATTATAGCTTTTGCCGCGCCGGCCGTCTTTCGTATAATTGCCGGAAATCGTGCGAAGCCGTCCGCCGGCGGCAAACGTCATGTCCGAATAGGTATAAACGGCACCGCCCAAAGCCAGACCGTCAGCGGAAGCGGTTTGAGCGCCGTTGTTGACAAAGCTGCCGAAAATGCGGCCGACGGATGTATTGTAATTGTTGAAAAAGGCCCCGCCCTGAGCTTCCGCCCCGCTGTCGCCTTCGGAAAAAACGCGGTTAGAAACAAAATCGCCGCGAATATCGCCGATGACGGCTCCGTTGTCATTGTAAACGGCGCCGCCGTAAACGGAACCGCTGCCGGATTGAACCGAATTGCCGCTAAAATTACCGGTAATATCGCCGATTTTGCTGTCCCAGTCATTGAACACGGCACTGCCGTAAGCCGCATATTCGGCCAGAATACGGTTGTTGTCGAAACTGCCTTTGATATTGCCGATTGTTCCCTGATAATTATAGACGGCACCGCCTTTTATTCCGTAAACGGAGTTCCCGGAAACCTCGTTGCCGGAAAAATTGCCGGTTATGCTTTTCACGCTGCCGCTGTTAAACACGATTCCGCCGTTTAATTCCGTATCCGTCAGCCGGTTGCCGGAAAAGTTTCCCCTGATGTTTCCGATCCGGTTACCGTTATAAACAGCATTTCCCGAGTTGCCGACAAAATCGGCCCGGACATCGCCCATTTTGCCCAGATTGTAAAGCGCGCCTCCGGAATTGTTGACAAAGCTGCCGCCGATACTGCCGATCTCCGCCTCATAATCATTAAAGACGGCACCGCCGACATCGGCGCGGTTGTCAACGAAGTTGCCGTTGATTTTTTCTATTTTTCCCTGGTTGAAGACGGCGCCGCCGACGGCTTTGCCGGTTGTTCCCGACGCGCTGTTGCTTATAAAATCGCCGCTGATGTCGGTTATTTTTCCGTTATGTCCGTTATACAGTGCACCGCCGCCGGCGTTTAGCCCGTCCGCGCCATCCGCGGCAACCGAATTGGCGACAAAATCGGCCTTGATCCGGTCAATGTCGCCGTCGTTATACACGGCACCGCCGAGCAAGGTATAGCCATATCCTTCATATTCTTCCCCGACAACGGTTTCCGCCCGGTTGTTTTGAAAAGTTTTGTTGATAATGCTGACGTAGTCAGCCGTATTGTGAAGCGCCGCCCCTCCCGCTTGTTCGGCGACGTTTTCCCCTATTTCCGTAAAACGCAGAGGATCTTTGGTCACCGTTTCGTAATCCTCCGGTTTTTCATATTCATATTCGGCGGATCGTGCGGGCATGCTCAGAAGCGTCATTGTCACCAGAATAAAGCCTGACAGTAGTTTTTCAGTCATAATGTTTGGTTCCTTCATGATTGTTCGAATACAAGTTCGGTTTCAAAACGCCGTTTGCTAAAACGATCGTTTTTCTTCTTCATTTTCCCGCTTTTGGAAAAGAACGTCTAACCGGTTGATCAATAAACATTTATCTTGCTTTTTGGAAGCAGACTTTATACAATATTCCTGTAACAGAAAAACGATCCTTTTTTTGCCGCGGCCGGTTTGGACGGCAAAACCTTTTTTTCCCGCCTTTTTCCGCACGATCTTCATTTTCCCCACAAAAAAACCGCGAACTTTCGTTCACGGTTTTATCAGTCTACAGCTGCAAAAGCTATTCCGGCAGCCTGCAATCTCTGTGCAAGGCAATTTCCAGCACTTCGTCGGCGTTGGAAACGGGTATGATTTTCAATCCCTTTTTCACGTTGTCGGGAATTTCCCGCAGGTCTTTCTCGTTGTCTTTGGGGATAATCACCGTTTTGATGCCGCCGCGCAGCGCGGAAAGCAGCTTTTCCTTTAATCCGCCGATCGGCAGCACCCTGCCCTGCAGCGTAATCTCTCCGGTCATCGCCACGTCTTTGCGCACCGGCACTTTGGTCAGTACCGACACCAGCGTGGTATACATGGCAATGCCTGCCGAAGGCCCGTCTTTCGGCGTGGCTCCCTCCGGCACATGAACGTGAATGTCCGTTTTCTCAAACACTTCCGGCTTAATTCCCAGCTTTTCGGCATGAGAACGAACCACCGAATAAGCGGTTTCGATAGATTCTTTCATCACGTCGCCCAGCTTGCCGGTTTGTTTGACGATCCCCTTGCCCGGCATGTCCACCGCTTCGATAAACAAAATATCGCCGCCCACTTCGGTCCATGCCAGACCGGTGGTAACGCCGATATGGTCTTCTTCCTCCGCCTCGCCGAAACGGAATTTGCGAACGCCGAGATATTCTTCCAGATTGCCGCCGTCAACGTTGATCCGTTCGCGGTTTTGGTGCATCAGCAGCCCCTTGATTGCCTTGCGGGCAATGTTGGAAAGCTCGCGCTCCAGGTTCCGTACGCCGGCTTCCCTCGTATAATAACGGATAATGTCGCGAATGGCATCGTCGGAAATGAAAAGTTCCTCCGGTTTGACCGCGTTTTCGGAAAAAATCTTCGGCATCAGGTGACGCTTGGCAATTTGGATCTTCTCGTCTTCGGTATAACCGGAAAGACGAATGATTTCCATACGGTCAAGAAGCGGCCGCGGCATGTCCAGACTGTTGGCGGTGGTAACAAACATTACGTCCGACAAATCATAATCCACTTCCAGATAATGATCGTTAAAACTGTTGTTCTGCTCCGGATCCAGCACTTCCAGAAGCGCCGACGACGGATCTCCGCGCCAGTCGCTGCCGAGTTTGTCTATCTCGTCCAGCAAAAACAGCGGATTGGAGGTTCCGGCTTTTTTCATGCCCTTAATGATTTTACCCGGCATCGAACCGATATAGGTGCGCCGGTGTCCGCGGATCTCCGCTTCGTCGCGCATGCCGCCGAGAGAAGTGCGCACAAAACTGCGGCCGGTTGCCCGTGCAATCGACTTGCCGAGCGAGGTTTTGCCCACGCCCGGAGGTCCGAACAGACATAAAATCGGCCCTTTGACCTTGTCCGCGCGGCTCTGCACCGCCAGATATTCAATGATCCGTTCTTTGACCTTCTCCAACCCGTAATGGTCGGCGTCAAGAATTTCCGCCGCCTTTTTCAGGTCCTTGTTGACTTTGGAACGTTTATGCCACGGAATGTCAAGCAGCCAGTCGAGATAGTTGCGCACCACGGTCGCTTCCGCCGACATCATGCTCATGGTTTTGAGCTTTTTGACTTCCGCCAGGGCCTTTTCCCGGGCCTCCTTGGAAAGCTTGGTCTTTTCTATCTTCTGCATGTAAGCGTCGATTTCGCTTTCCTCGTCGCCGTCGCCCAGTTCTTTCTGGATCGCCCGCATCTGCTCGTTTAAGTAATATTCTTTCTGGCTTTTCTCCATCTGCTTTTTAACGCGGGACTTGATCTTGTTTTCCACCTCAAGCAGCGTGATCTCCGCATCCATAAACTCAAGAATTTTATTAAAGCGGTCCTTCAGGGTTTTGCCTTCCAGCAGCGCCTGTTTTTCATTGATCTTCAGCGACAGATGCGAAGCAATGGTGTCCGCCAGTTTGTTGTAGTCCTCAATCTGGCTGACCGAAACCAAAACTTCCGGCGGCACTTTTTTGGAAAGCTTGACATATTCTTCAAACTGGGAAAGCACCGCCCGCGACAACGCCTCGGTTTCAACGTCGTGAACATTGTCTTCCGCCAGAATTTCAACATCCACCTGCATAAAGCCGTCAGCCATGATAAAATCGTCGATTTTCACCCGTTCCAGGCCTTCGACCAGCACCTTCACCGTGCCGTCGGGCAGCCGCACCAGCTGTACCACCGTGCCCAGCGTGCCGACCTTAAAGATATCCTCCGGCTTCGGGTCTTCGACCGCGGCTTCCTTCTGGGTGGCCAAAACGATGTTCTGATCATTGTCGATCGCCTGCTGCAACGCCTTTATAGACTTTTCGCGGCCGACAAAAAGCGGTACGATCATTTTCGGATAAACGACAATGTCACGCAGCGGAAGAATGGGATATGTTTCTTTGTTCATTAGCATTTTGTCCTGATTTGATTATGATAGTAATATATAGGTAATTATATTTAAACTGCAACCGCAAGAACGAATTTATTTGCGCGGCCTTCCGGCAAAAGACCGCGCTTCGGACACGGTCTTTTCGGCTAACGTTTTAATATTGCTGATTTTGTTTCACAACCCTGCGGATAAAGCGGATTTTGTTCTTCAGCTCCCGTTTGGCCTTTTTGTATTTCTCATGTTTCTTCCCGAAAGAAAACAGCGTCTTTAACTTATATTTCCGCAATTTCCGTTTTAATTTCGGCAGATACAGCGCTTCGTACAAAATCTGTTTGTCCCTGGTCAGTTCATTGATCTGCCGCTGCAGCATCTCCGCGGTTTCAAACAGGCGCATTTCTTCCGGACTGCGTTCCCTGACCGGCGCCGTCAGCGCGTTTTTCAACCATTTCAGCGAGCGCTCCCGTTCTCCGGCAAGAATTCTGTTAACCCGGGCATAATCTATGTCATGCAGCAGTTCCGCACGTCCTTCCGCCTCTTCGCAGCTGAACACGCAGCGGTCTTCCAGCCCGAACAGTTTAAACAGCGACTTGAAACGGCTGTATCCGCGCACCATGTTGGCCAGACAGATGAACGGTTTGTTGAAAAGAATGGCAAAACAGACGCCGTGGAAAGAATCCGTAATAAAGAAACGACAGTTTTTGATATGATACAGCCAGTCTTCGACATCGGCATCAACTTCGTTTTTCGAAGCGTTTACCAGATTGATCGTCTTGCCGATCCCGTTTTTCTCACAGACGTATTCGACCAGCCGGAGCGTATCCGGCGACTGGTCAAGGACATAAGAAGTCACGTAACCTTCGTCCCGACAGGAAGAATTGCCGATCAGAAGATCCCACTTGCCGGGTTCGGGCAAAAAAACGGGATCCAGCACCTGCTCGGCCCTGACGCCGAAAACTTCCCGGCAAATATCCACGCCGTCGTCTTCGCGAACCGAAATGCCGTCAAATCGCGACATATAATATTTTGTCCGTAAGGTATTTTCATATCCCCCTTCCCAACGGTCAAGGCCAAAGCTCGCGGCATAGGCGATTTTTCTGGCATTGAGCGAAGCAAAACTAAGCTGATAAATGTTTTTTCCCCGCGGCCAAAAATATTTGTACCGCCATATCTGGTCCGAACCGGCAATAAACGTCTGCATTTGCCGGTTCAGGCGGCGCAGGTCTTCAAAATCCGCACAAGGCTCCGTCAGATCAAGATATTTCCGCGAAAACCTGTCAGACAGCAGCCCTTCAAACTTCTCCCACCGGCAATGGTAATTGATGATCCCGGGAACCAGCCCCAGCTCCTTAACGCTTTCCTGCAGTGCGTAACAGGTCAGCAACGCGCCGTAGTTGTTTGAACTCCAGAAGTTCAAAATGCCGCAGTCGTATTTCTTTTCAAATTTTTCCGTCATTCTCGTCCGCTCGTCCGCCGTTACTTGCCGGTTTTGAAAAAAGAAAACAGCTTTTTCCAAAACAGTTTTTTCAAAACCCTGTCCATTTTTTTGGACATTTTCTTGTTAAAATGTATTTGCGAAGATTTCTCGCCGATGTCGGCCAGTTCCCCGGCCAGCGTTTCCCGCACCGGGTGCAGGTCTTTCTGCGTTTTGCCCATCAGGCCGAGGATTTTGGAATTGTCCATCACCCGGTCGACCATCCGGTCATACATAATCTGATACCAGCCGCCGGCAATTTTCGCATAGGTTTTCAAATCGACCGGCACGATCTCAAGCCCGGCAATTTCCCGGTAATAGCCGGCCACGTCGCCCCAGGTCTGCTTTTCCGCCGAACAGACATTGAAAACTTCGCCCAGAGCTTTGGGATTTAAAATCAAGCATTCAATCATTTCCGCCACATCGCCGGCCCAGGAAAAAGCGGCCTGTTTTTTCAGAATGTCACGGGCAAAAACCACCGGGCGCTTTTGCAGCATGCGGTGGATCAAAACGCCGGCCTCCAGCGTCCCCAGCTGAAAACGCAGTTTGGAAAAGGTGACCGACGGGCGGACGATGGTGTAATTGCCGCTGCCGGATTCCCGCAGAAGTTTTTCCTGCCGCGCTTTGGTCAGGGCATATTCGTCAGTCTTCCGGTATTTGGCGTCTTTGACCACGTCCAGAAGCAGCGGACTTTCTTCCGTAATCGGCTCCAGCCCGTTGTCGGCATAAACCCGGTAGGAAGAAAGGAAAATATATTGCTTCGCCGCTGCCAGCAGCTGTTTGTAGCGATCGACAAACTCAAAGGTGGAATACACCATAAAGTCGATAATACAGTCATAACCGTTTGCCAAAAGCGGCAGCAGAAAGTCGTCGTCTTTGGCGTTTCCTTCAATATAATGAATGTTGCCTTCGTCCGGGTGCCCGCTTCTTGAAGTAACATACACCTCATGCTCTGTTTGTTTCAGCCGTTCCAGCAGGTAAACGCCCATTGCGCCGGTGCCGCCGAGAATAAGTATTTTTCCCATTTTGTCCTTCCTGCCGGCATTAGTGAGAATGTTTTCTTCTGAAATCGCGGCGTTTCTGCTTGTCCGGAATAAAGCAGGAAATGGCCTTGACCACGTTTGAGCATTTCTTCGGCTGTTTCACGCTTTCCCGACAAATCGCGTCCAAACCTTCGATTTCGCCTTCCGCCGTCGTAAACACTTCAAACAAAACCGGCTGTTTGAAACGGTTGACGTTCGGATCGCAGAAGTCGTCGACATGTTCCGCAAATTCCTTCTCGTCTTTGGCCGACATGTAAAGGAAACCCATCGATTCCGCCCATGCCCTGGCCGAGCCGTTGTGACCGGCGGCGGCAACATACGGATTGACATCTTCCGTCAACCGCTTGTTTAACCGGAACTCAACCCCCAGATTGTTGTTGACCAGACAGATCCGCACGTTGTTAGCAATATGCCGGTTGCCGAGGATGTTCATGTCGTAGAAAAATGCCAGATCGCCGATCAGCCCGAAATAAAGACGCTTTTTGTCGGCCATCGACTGCCCGACCAAAGTCGAAACCGGCCCGTCGATGCCGAATCCGCCGACGTTGCAAATGCTGTCGACAGAGTTATTCAGCTCATACATGTTCATGTTGCGCAAAGAATTGAGCACGGACAGGTGCAGCGAAGACTTCGGCGGCAGTTTCTTTGCCAAAACGCCGGAAACGAAACCGTTTGAAAACGCAAGCCCTTCCGTTTTCAAACTGCCGATTTCCCGTTCCAGCTGCGTATAATAGGCATGATTACTCTTTTGTCCGGCCGCTTCGCTCAGCAGACGGAAAAAAGTTTCTTCCCGGCACTCGAAAAAGTTCTTGAGCGTGCCGTAGCGTTGTTTGATTTCGCCGTCTTCGGCCACCCGCCAGACTTCCCCTTTGGCAAACAGGCGGGCGACGGAATACTGTCCGCAGACGCCGCCGGTGTCGATGATGATTTCCGGAACGTTTCCGGTGCCGACGATATCAAAGGCCTGCCCGATCAGGATTTTGTTTTTGCCGTGATAGTTTGAAGTGTGGTCGGCAAACACCGCCGCGTCATGGGTATCAAGAAAGGCTTCGATCGCTTTGGTCAGTTCCACACTCATTTTCTTGTGAGCGCCGATCATAATGCCGATTCTTTTGCCGGCCAGCCGTTTTTCGACCGAACGGAGCGTTTCCTTTTTAAACAGATCTTCGGCACTCCAATAGTCCAGCTTGGTTACCTTGGGCAATTTTTCCGTACTGCAGGTATAGCTTAAAGTCAGCAGATTGATATGCACCGGTCCGCCGCCTTTTACCAGCGATTTTGTCAACGCCGCGTTGAGCAGCAGCTCGCAATGGCGGGCGGTTCTGGCATCATTGACCGCCGGCAGCGTCACCGAACAGACTTTCACATCGTTTTGCGAAACGCTGCGGTCCGTATACTGCGGCGTAATATTATACGGACAACCGAAGTCGTGGCCGCAGGTCACCGCAATAATCGGCAGATGGCGGTAATAAGCTTCCGTCATTGCCGAAAGATAGTTGCGGCTGGGGGGGGGGGGGGGGGGGGGGGGGGGGGGGGGGGGGATAGTTGCGGCTGGCCGTCGCCCCGGTACAGGCGATAACTACCGGTTCGCCGGTTTCAAAAGCGATGCCGGTGGCAAAATAAGCCGCACTCCGTTCGTCGATCACCGAATAGGCGGTAAAGAAATCGTCCTGCTGTATGCTTTCCGCAAAACCGTAATTTCTGGTTCCCGGCGAAATGACCACATTTTTGATGTTATACTCTTTCAGTAATGCAACCAGCAATTGCGTCGCTTTGTCGTCCGTGTACATAAAAAGTTCCCCATAGTTTAATTGTTTTTCATTTTGATTCTGATTCCGCAGACAATGACGGTTCTGTGCCGCGCCCCTTTTTCCACGCCGAACAGGCGGGAAAACAGTTCTCCCGTCCGCTGCCGCAGCCAGCTGCGGCGGACAATGCGTTTAAATTCGTCCAGTTTCGTGTTTTTAAGGCTGCCGACGTCATGCCGTTCGTCAATAAAACGGAAAAACTCACGCATTTCCCGATAAAAATCCTTGCGCAGCTTATTGTTCATCGCGGTAAAACGGTTATACCAGAAAATAAGGCTGTTGATGCAATAGGGCAGAAAAGAACGGTAAAAAGTTTCCGCATGTTCGGAACCGCCGATGATTTCATACCCCTGCTTAAAGGCGGTCAGGCTGTCGCGCCAGTTGGAATAATCCGAAATCAGCGAATTTGAACGCATCAGGTGATAGTAAAGCGGCCGCTTTTCAACCGACACCGTATCGGCTGAAACCACCGCTTTCATAAAAAACGGAATATCCTCGCACAACCTCAGCCCGGCAAAACGAATGCCGTTTTCATCCAAAAACTTCTTCCGATAAATTTTATACCAGCTTTCCGAAGTGCGAATGAAAGGCGGTGTCAGCTCATGCAGACGGAGAGCCGGCTTGCCGAAGACTTCGGCAAAAGGCGCCAGCCGATGGGCGTCCGCGTTTTGCCGCCCGCTGTCTTCCATATAAATATAAGTGTTGAAATAGGCAAAGTCGTTACCGTTTTCGGCAATGCGCCGGTATGCGGTTTCCACCGCGTCGGGTTCAAACCAGTCGTCGGGATCGCAGAACATGACGTATTCCCCCGTCGCTTTTTCCAGCCCCAGATTCCGCGCCCTGCCCGGTCCGGCGTTGCCGTCCGAAGAAAAAAACTTCACCCGGCCGTCGCGCGCCGCATACTGTTCCAGAATTTTTCCCGAACGGTCAGTCGACGCATCATCGACGCAAACGGCCTCAATGTTTGCCATCGTCTGGCCGAGGAGGCTGTCCAGACATTTCGGCAGATATTTTTCGACGTTGTAGACCGGAATAATCACCGATACGGCGGGTAGTTCAGACATTCTTTTTCTCTTACAGTTTTTCCGACAGACAGAATATGTCGAATAGTAATGCATAAAAACAATAAATGCAACACCGATTATCCGCGTATCTGCATAACTGGTTATATAAGCAAATCCCCGGACAAAAGCCGGGGATTTCCAAAGGGTTGACAGAACTTCGCGTCAGGCGGCCCTGCTCATTTTTCTGGCAGCGAATTCGTTCATCCTGGCGATCACGTAATCCAGGTCCTCGTTGTCCAGATACGGAGTCATCGGGATCGAAAGCGCGGTCTTCGACAAACGTTCGCAAACCGGCAGGGAACGGGTGTTCCACTTGGCATAGGCGGTCTGGGTATTGACCGGACGCGGATAGTAAGCGCCGCAGGGAATGCCGTTTTCTTTCAGATAGGACATCAGCTCGTCACGGTCTTCGCAGTGAACGGTATAAAGGGCATAAGCCGAACGGCAGCCTTCCAGAATCTTCTGCTTGCCGAAATATTCGCTCAATTCGCTGTCATAGCGTTTGGCAACCCGGCAGCGCTCTTCCAGTTCCTTGTCGAAAACCGTCAGCTTCTGTAAAAGAACGGCGCCCTGGAAAGAGTTCATGCGGCCGGTCATGCCCAGACGGACGTTGTCATAATGGTCTTCCGGGCTCATACCGTGAACGCGGCAGGACTTGACCAGTTCGTTTTCCTCGTCGGTATCGGAAAATACCGCGCCGCCGTCACCGTAACCGCCGAGCGGTTTGGTCGGATAGAAGGAAGTGGCCGTCATGTCGGCGATCGAACCGGCCTTTTTGCCTTTGTATACGGAACCGTAAGACTGGCAGGAATCCGCCAGCACCTTCATGCCGTTCTCGTGAGCGATTTTGATGATCTCGTCATAATTGCAGGGAGAACCGAAAATATCAACCGGGATCACCGCCTTCAAATTCAGTTTTCCTTCTTTCTTAACCTGGTCGATCGCGCGCTGCAGGTCTTTCGGATCCATATTGTAAGTGTCGGGATCGGAATCCACGAAAATCGGGGTTGCGCCCAGCAAAACCGGCGCTTCGGCCGAAGCGACGAAAGTAAAGGAGGAAACGAAGACAGCGTCGCCTTCCTTTACGCCCCAGGCCATCAGGGCCAAAGTCAGGGCATCGGTTCCCGAACCGCAGGTGGAACAATATTTAACGCCGGAATATGCGGCCAGTTTCTCGTCCAGTTCCTTGGTTTCCGGTCCCTGGCAGTAGGCGCCGTGGTTCAGAATATTTTCAAAAGCCTTCAGAAACTTGTCCTGCCCGATGATGTTCTGGGAGGTTTTGCAGTCAAACAGCATAATCGGTTTGTTGGGTTTACTTGTCATTATCCATAGTCCTTATCAAAGTTTTCAACTGAAGCGGATGTTACGACAAAACCGACGGGAATGCAAAACACAAAAAATTTCCGGATTGTAACAATCAGTTTTGCAGGCGGAAGGATTCTGATAAAATTATACCCAGCCGCGCTTCTTTTGTCGTTGATATTAAGCTTCGTCATTGCTATATTAGGCAAAAAATCACCGATTCTTTTATGAAAGGATTTATCTTGCCCAAATATTCGTTACTGCTTGCCGTTCTCTTAAGCGGCGCCGCTTTCGGCGTTCAGGCCGCCGAAGACGATTCCGGCTGGCTCGAAAGCTACAACCGTTCGATGTTCAACTTCAACTACCAGCTTGACAAATACACGCTCAAACCGCTGGCCGAAGGTTACCGCGCGATAACCACCCCCGACGTCCGTAACCGGGTCACTTCCTTCATCGGCAACATGCGCGAACCCGTAACCGCCGTCAACCACACCCTGCAGGGAAGCATTAAAGACACGTTTGTGTCGGTCGGACGTTTTCTGATCAACAGCACGCTTGGCCTGGGGGGAACTTTCGACGTTGCCGAAGGCTGGGGACTCAAACGCAATTCCACCGACTTTGACGCCACGCTGGCCACATACTGCGTTCCCGACGGCCCGTTCGTCGTCGTGCCCCTGCTGGGACCGGCCACGCCGCGTTCGCTCGTCGGCCTGACGGCGGATGCCGTCGCCAGTCCGATGTACTGGGGACCGCTGCAGGACAAAAACTACGCGGACAAAATATCCTACAGCTACGCTGCGGTGGTTGCCGTCAACGCCCGCGAACGTTCGCTTGACCTCTTAAACGACCTGGAAAGCAATTCGGTCGATTTCTACACCACCGTTCGTTCGGCATATATGCAAAACCGGCAGACCATGAACAACCTTTGCGCAGGCAAACGGCAAAATCCGGCGGCCAGTTACGATTTTGACTTTGAAATTGAAGACGAAGACGATTTTGAATAAAGGGAAAACACTATGAAAAAAACGATTCTTGCCGTATTGGCATCCGCATTCATGTTAACGTCGTTCCCGGTTTGCGCCGCCGTCGACGCCGGCAAAGCCGAGAGCTTTGTCAAGAAAATCACCAAGGAAGGAATTGAGGAAATCATCGATTCCAACGTTTCGCAAAGCGAAAAGGACAAACGCTTTGAAAAACTTTTCAACGAAGCGCTTGATCTCAAGTTCATCGGCCAGTTCGTGCTCGGACGCTATTGGCGGCAGGCCTCGCAAAGCCAGAAGAACGAATTTATCGAAGTTTATCGTCAGCTCAACGTCAAAACCTGGTCCAAACGCTTCGACGAATTTAAAGGCAAGGACTTTATTTTTGAAGGTACCTCTCCTTCCACTTCCGCCAATCAGGTTTTCGTCAATTCCAAAGTGCCGATGGATCAGGGAAAACCGGCCACCGTCGTCTGGCGCGTCAAACAAAACGGCAGCAGCTTCAAGATCGTCGACATCATCATTGAAAACGTCAGCCTGGCGATCACTGCCCGCAACGAATACACGGCGTTCATTAAAAATTCGCCGTCTGGTATAGACGGTCTGATCAAAGACCTGAAGGCCAAAGTAAAATAAACCGTTTTCCGCCCCCGTTACCGGGGGCTTTTTATTGCGGACGCAGACGCTCCTCCGACCGGCGGCCGTTATTTAACCTGCCGGCCGACACGGCAAATTTTCGTCAATTCCACTCTTCCCCGTGTTCAACAAAACGAAGGTTTTGTTTGTCCTCTCCGCCGCCGCAAAGCTGTCGGCAAACCTTTCCTTCCGCCTGATCCGCACCGCCCCGTTTTCCCGGCTTTTCCTTCCGCCCTGTCCGCGCCGCCCAGCTTTCCCGGCTTTTCCTTCCGCCTGATCCGCACCGCCCCGTTTTCCCGCTTTTCCTTC
>OBJF01002589.1_pt1 | contig 12911 bp, 18 predicted proteins | sample 1519091 | NCBI WGS metagenome assembly OBJF01 (sample SAMEA2452124, study PRJEB22498) | human gut metagenome | biome: human feces; feature: human gut; material: feces | place: Australia | collected 2012
CTCCAAGCCTCCCCCCCTCGGGGGAAGGTGCCGCCGCAGCGGCGGATGAGGGCAAACCTCCCGCCGCCTCCGCGTCTCCCGCTGCGTCAGCAGCGTCCGCTTTTGCCTCCTCGGCACCTTCCGTAGCCACCCCGCCAGCTGCGTCAGCAGCGTCCGCGTTGCCGTCCGCATCCAGCGCATCATAATGCGCCTGCGCCAGCGCTTCCACCTCCGCAATGTCCGCCTCATCCATCAGGCCGTTGTCGTAGTGGGTGTACGCCTTGTCCAGCCAGAACGCCACATCCCGCCCCGCGGCCAGCTCCCGCTTGATGCTCCGCAGCGTCAGGTCGTGCCGGGCTTTAGATTTGATAGCCATTTTTCACTTCTCCTTTCACTCAATGGAAGCCACCGCGGCCTCCAGATCAGCAATGCGCTTAATGGGGTCAGCGCGTCCGCTCACGGCCACACTGTCCGCATCGGTAATCACGGTATTCACCCCGTCCAGCGCAGACAGCGCCGCCCCGCCAGTGGCGGTGAAGGGGACGGGGGTAGCGAGCTTGTAGCAGACTTGGACGGGGGTTCCTGCGGCATACTGCGCGGCGAGGTAGGCTTTCCAAGCGTCAACGCCTTTATCCGCATATGCCTCGTCGTAAATTCTAAAGTATTTATGACTCTCAGCTTCAACGCTTATGCCGGTATGGACTGTGTAAGTATCGTTAAGCATTTTAATATTTTACTTTACGTTCTGGCGGGAAAAAACTCATTTGCCCATCAAGGGGTCTTGCCCGGATTTCCCGGTGCTTTTCATCCACGATAGCCCGCACCGTCACCGTTGTAAGATTGTACTTTTTGGCAAGGGCTTTCAGATTGTCACCGTCGTATTCCTCCACGATGCGCTGATTGCGGGCAATCCGTTCAAAGCTGTCGCGCTTCGGTATGTAGATCGTCTCGGCAGCGTATACGTCGATCAGCTTCAAATAGTTTTCAAAGCCGATAAGGTCGGCCACCTCCCGCTGGGCGGGGGAAAGATCGTCGGGGTGGATTTCCCACTCATCCATCGGCATCACCCCGGCTCTTCTGCGCGGTCTTGACGTAGCCCTTCAAAACCTCGACCAGTTTGTTGCCGTCCTTGTAGCTGATCCACGCGAAGGGGTCTTTCGGGAAGGCATCCATGCCCAGTTCCTTCTTGATGATGGCGCACAGCCTGTCACCGAGCGGGGCCTTGCTGGGGCTGGCATCCTGCAGCCGATACATGAGCGCCCAGACCTTGCGCCGCTGCCCCTCGCTGGTCTTGCGGAGCGGCTTTCCGCTTTTGCGGGGCGGGGGCGTTCCTTGCCGCCCCTCCAACTCGCCGATGACCTTGCAGGCTTCGCCATAGGTCAAGGCTTTAATGCTCTTTTTCCCGGTCATGCCCTCGACCAACTCATGCAGCAAGTCGTCTTCCTCGTTCCGCTTCACCATGCCCAGAGCGCCGCCGATAGCGTAAATTTTTCGGATTTGATAAGCGTTGCATCCGCTCCCGGCCATAAGTAGCCTCCCTTCCCGGCGTCAGCCGCCGTTCTTGAAATGTTTAACGATGCACTTCACGCCTGCGCACAGCAGCGATGCCGCCACCGTCACGATGATGGCGCTCCCGGCAGCACCCAGAACCACAGCACAGAGCCAGATGCCCGTATTCAGTCCGCCTGCGATAGAAGTCATCATGCGTCGGCCTCCTTGCTGCTCACATCATAGTAAAACTCATCCACCGTGCGGATGTAAGCGCCCACCTGCTGCAAAATGTCACCGGGCTGGCGCTTCAGAGCCTCACGGTCAAGCGTTTCGGTGGTTTTGATAAGTTCGGTGTGACCCAGCACCTTCAGCGTGGCGATGGCCTCGGCCACGCGGCTGCTGGCAAGCATCAGCTTGCTGCTGACACGGTAGCCGACAGTGCCGAAGTTCAGAGCGCGGCTCTTGCCGTCCAGTTCGGCCCGATGCAGATCAACGTATGCCTTGACCTCGCTTTCCAGCGCCTTGACCCGGTTCTGCAGCGGCAAAGCCCCCTGTGCGTAGTCGGCCTTGATGCTGTCGATCTGGCGGTCACGCTGGACGGCCATTTCCGCCAGCGTGTGCTGGCACTCCCGGATGTCCCGCAGGGCGTTGTCCACTGCGCCCCAGTCGGCCAGTGCCGGAACGCTGGTTACTTTCTTTCTTGCCATAGATATGTACTCCTTTGCTTTATTGCGGCGTGACAAGGCGGATGTCGGCATTATTGGCTTCAAAATGCTTGACAAGCGCCTGCCAGTTCGTCCAGTGTGTCTGATAGGCCGTGAAGGTTTTCTCGCGGAACTTTTTAAGCAGTCCCCGGTCTTTCTTCGGCATCTTGTTATAGGCGGCAATCTGCTTGCGGGACATCAAGGAAGTTTCCTTTTGAGGGATAAACCTCCGACGCTCCTCGCAATCTTGCACAAACCATGAGCCGCGTATTTCGCCATTGACATACACCGCTATTCCATTGCGGAACATGCTGATGCACTCATTGACAAGGGTGACGCTGTACCCATCGCACAGTAAATCGACTCGTCCGAGTGGAGCACGCAGTCTACTCTTTGCCTTTTCCCAATCTTCTTTTTTCACAAAAACGCTCCTTCCTCTCTCTGCATTTGCCGGGGCTTGAGACCCGCGCCCATCCGGGCGGCTGCATTAAGGCGCGGGCGTCTGCCCGCAGGGGTGTTGTTAAACTAAGCACCTTTTTTCTTGCTTTTCGGGGGCCGCACGCGCGGCGGGCGGGTGTAGGCCATACTTTCAAGGGCTTCTTCATAGCCCCGGTCATAGCCCTCCCAGTAAAGGGGCGGCAGTTCGTCGGGGTCGTCAAATTCCTCGGCGGGCTGGTTCAGCACCGCTTCCTCGCGGCGGGCATCGTCCATAAGGCTGCGCGATGTGATGTAAAGGCACAGCCCCCACGCGCCCAGCAGCAGGATCATGTAGCCGAGGCTGGCGTTCACGGCCAACGCTCCGACGAAGATGCCCACCAGCGAGCCGCACATGATGCCGCCCACGGTAAAATATCCGCACTTCAAATTCATCTAAAAAACTCCTTTCCTCAAACTGCCCCCAGCATACCAATGCCCATGTGGGCGGCCATGCGGTACAGATTTTCATAGCTGACATCGTTGGCGCTGGCCGCGTTGGTGTACAGGTTCATTGCGCCGCGAATGCCCCACGGACTGCGGCAGACGCTCAGCAGGAAGTCCATTTCCTTGCGGGCGTCCTGCTCGGCCAGCACCGGGAACAGCTTCCGCACGTCATCTTCCTTGACCTTGCGGGTGGTGTACTCGCGCTGCATACGGATGCGGCTGAACAGCTGCGCAAACTGCGCTTGCTGGCGGCCCTGCAGGCGGCTGTACACTTCGCTGTTGCCGATGAGCACCACGCCGACACCGTGCTCCACGGTCATGGGGTTGTCGTCCGTCAGGGAGCGGATTTCTTCCAGCGCCGCATATTTGAGGTGCTGGGCTTCGTCGATGACGATGACCCAGTTCGTGCCGTCAAGGCGGGAACGCAGCGCCATCATCTGATCCATCTTGTTGCGGCACTCCGGCACGCGCAGGGCGCGGGCCAGCAGCTTGATAGAGCCGTTCAGTGTGCCCGTGCTGGGCGTGATGCTGATGCCCACCGCGTTCGTGGGATGGTCGTGCAGGAACTTCTGTGCGCCCTTGCTCTTGCCGACGCCCGCATCACCGTGCAGCACGACCATGCAATGCTCCAGCTGGGCAAAGCGGATGCTCTGGCAGACATCCTCGCTGATGCTGGTCGGCACATACGCCGCGCGGGGCAGCAGGCTGGCGGTCTTCTCGGCGGCGGCCTCTGCCTCTTCATCCAGCTTGAAGAACTCGCTCAGTTGCCGCTCAACGGCTTCTACCGAGCCTTTATACTTCTGATTGAGGTAGCTGCTCAGTGCCGCGCTGGAAAGATTCACTTTAGCGGCAAACTGATTTTGACTGATGCTGTGTGTCTCCATGTAACGCTGCGTGCGCTGGATCAGCGCGGGGTTATAGGTCTTTTCCATCTTCAATTCCTCCTCGTTGTCTGATGATGTTCTCATTCATCCTGCCGATGTCAATGTCACCGACAGCTTTAAGCAGGGGTTCTTCGCGGGCAGATTGCTGCAGCTGTATCAGCTTCGGGCTGGGGAAGGTGTCCAGTGCATCCAGATTGCGCTGGGCCAGTGCCGTTGCAAGGGTAAGGGCGCGGTCTGGATCATCCGGCAGCCGGAGGGCTGCGCCATATTCCCGCACGGCTTTTTCGGCGCGGCGCTTGGCAGCCATAAGGTCGGCGATCTGTTCTTGATTTTCCAGATACCCGGCTGTCAGCTTGTTCTGCGGTGCTACACACAAGAAGCGGTCTTCCATATCGTAGACGCGCACGCTGGACAGATCTTCCGGGTCGTACCGCACATAAACTTTCTCCTTCATGCGCATATTTACCAGTTCCGGGGTGTAAAAATCCAACTCCAAGCCGTGCAGCTTCAAGGTCACGCCGCGCCGTCCGATGCGGACGGGCTTGCTGGTGCGCAGCAGCATCAGCTGCAGATCGTCGTCACTGGCGGGGCGGCGGGCCACACCGTTGCGCAGGCTCTCGTGCCAGACCTGTATGCGGCTCTTGCCTTTATCCTCGGCCACACTGCCGCCGTAGTCGTCGCAGTTCATGTAGCCTTCTATCAAGGTATCAACAGCGGCAATGACTTCGGCATCGGTGGGAATATGCTCCCCGCGCTTCAAAACGGCCTTTAGGCGGTTCGGCTTCTCGACCACGTTGCCGCCTGTGTAGGTGGGGAACAGTCGGGAAATATAGTTTTTAACATCCTCAAACCGACGTTCGACCAGCTTGGCGCGGGCATTGCGCACAATAGCGTTTGTCATTTCAATGCCCAGCCGCTCAAAAACACCGGGCGGCGCAAACGGCTCGCTGCCGTCGGCCAGTCGCTTTTTGGCGCGGTGACCGCGTCCGCCGATGTCATAGGTCAAGAACTCTCGGCCATTGTCAACATAGGCGCGGCTCGGAATGCCGAACTTCAAGATACCCTTGCGCAGCGCGTTCAGCGTTGCTTGGCTGCCGGGGCTGTCTGTAACATACCAGCCTGTAAAGATACCGCTGCGGGCATCCAGCCACGCGCTCAAGTACAGGCGGTGCAGCGTACCATCCGGCCCCATGCTCTCCACATCAAGGGTGTGGGTATCGCCTACCCAGAAGTCGTTGGCATTGATACTCTCATATTCGCGGCGTATGTAGGGGCTGCACAGGTCATAGTATTTTTTCTCGCCCATGCGGCACAAAACCATGACCGGGTAAGGCACAGCCTTTGCTTTGCGGTAGAAGGTGTGATACCCCGGCAGGGGCATCGCTTCGGGCATATTCTGCTGTGCCCACTCTTCCGTCAGCGCAATGCAGCGGGGCACGGGAAGCTGACTTTCATCAAGAAAAAGTGACAGAAAAACTCTCTCAATAGCCTCCGGCATCTTGCTCATGCCCTTGCGGGCCTTGCCGCGCATATCCACCAGTGCGCCATAGTCGCCCTCGCGGATGGCCCCCCACTTCCTGTAAAGCGTCTCCACGCTGATTTGACGGTCTGGCTCTTCCATCCGGCACAGCAGCACAAATTTTTCGTCGCACTCGGCTTTCTTCGTTCCGGCCCTGTTGCGGTAGGTCTGCCATCGGTCAACAGTTGTTATCCAGTACCCAATTTCACCGCGTTCCTCGGCAGTGTAGGCTTCCAGAGGTTTGCAGACGGCGGCTGGCTTGTCGGCCTTTTTCGCCTTGGCCGGGGTCGCCGCAGGCAGCGCGGCGGGCGCGTGCTCCGCAAAATATTTCTGCTGCGCCGCATCGGGCAGGCCGGAAAGCGGGAACAGGTACTCCGGCCTGTTCTGAGCGTTCATGTGGATTTGATAGGAAAGCGCACCAGATTGCGCCATTCTGCGGACATGTCGCATAGACACGCCCATCAAGGCACTGGCTTCCGATGCTTTCAATAACGCTTCCAAAAAATCACCTCTTTCTGACCTGCCATCATCAGGCTGTGTAGGTCATCTCACAGTGACGCCCCCGCAGGGGCGTTTCGGCTTGTTGATAAAATTGCTTTAGGCTGTTCATTTCCCGCCATTCATGTTATAATCACATCAAAAGGATGTGTAAAAATGAATGTATTCACTTGGTTTTCTGACAGAAACAACATTACGTTCCTCATTGCGATTGCTGGTTTTGCAATGTCGCTCTATAATTTTCTTCGCGCTCTGTGGGATAGGCGATGCGCACTTTCCATTGACTATGTGAATCACCACTGTTCTCCATGCAAAGGGCATACACGATTTGAAATCCGTATGAACATACAAAATCTGTCCTCAGCCCCATTGAGCATTGTTCGGATGTACATTATCTGTGATGGAAAGTCTTACAGCTTCGCTTTTCCTGCGCAAGAAGTAATGGAATTTACCCACACAAAGGGAGGTATCGAAACACGGCATTCAGAGGTTTTGTCACAATCCTTGCCGTTTACGATTTCCGGACATGGTGTATGTGGAGCATATTTTGCTGCTTACCTTCCGCCAGAACTCCAAAGCAAGCTGGAAGGAAAATGCAAATTTCAACTGGCCGTGCAAACGCCGCAAAAGCGTGTTGTCTTTGACATTGATGCGCATAATCCCGGTTTGGATTTTGAAGAGTACGGTTTCTTTACCAATGCTTAATAATCTCAGCCAAAACATTGAGAATGATGGAACCGATTGCCAGAATCAGCGCCCAGTCTTGGAGGGTCATAGCATTCACCACCCTTCGCCGCAATCGTCGGCACTGAACTGGCCCCCGGTGCTGTAATTCCACTGCAACTCGATACCCCGACCCGGCACATCGTACAGCGCAGGGCCGTGTGCGCAGCACTTCCAGCCGTCCTTCGGCCTGTGTACCCATGCCAGATCGCGCTCGGCATCATACCGATCCACCTTGTAAAACCCTCCGGCGTTGGGGTAAGTTTCCCCAACAATCGGCTGTCCGGCAGCCTGCGGATGCGCTGGCGGCCTGCATCAATGGTTCGTCATCGTCAAATTGCACCTCGCTTAAATACTGTTTACACGGCCTTTTACCGCTCTTTAAAATTAGGACAGCGGTAAAATCCTCGCGCCACGCCATCGGCCCGCTCCACCAGTTGATGGCGTCTTCCAGCGTGGTGTACTCCGGGCCGTAGGCTTCCTGTATGGCTTCAATAATTTTCATACCGCTCTCCTTGGCCTGCCATCTTCAGTACCGGGCGGCCATTCCCGGCAGACAGCCCCGAAGGACTGTTTCGGCTGTTCAATCTGCGTTTTCTCTGTTATACTGTTTTTATCCTGCTCGGCAGGAAATTTGCCTGTGAGGTGTTTTTATGTACATTCGTCTGACCTGTAAGCGATGCACGAACTCCTTCCGCGTTTTTGAATCCGACGTAGAGCAAGGAAAAAATATCAAGTGCCCCTTCTGCAAAGCCCCTGTGGGGAAGGAGCTGCGCAACAAAATTGCAACCATCTGCGACGAAGATTGTGATTTTGATGTTGCGATTGCTCCTTCGGCACACGTCAGCATTCGTGAATGTATGCTTACTTCAATGGGAAACGCTCTGAGCACTCTAAATGCAAATTCTTTGAAGGATGTTGCCAAAGCGTTTGATTCTGAGGAACAGTATAAAGTGGTGTACGCAATGATAAGTGGTGCCCTCATGGGCTATCACAATCAACTGCGGGAAAATCTCTTGGTTTATGGCATTGATGTCGGCGACTTAAAATAAGCCTTTGAGACTCCCCGTCGCAATCTCACGTTCGAGCATGCGTTTTGCTTCCATAAGCCGCCTTTGCCCCTCATCAGTGGTGAGCGCAGGCTTTTTAGTGCAATCATCTTCCTCGGAAAGTCCGGCTCTTCTGTCTTTTTCCTGCGAGCCATCGAAAAGAACAATCATCTTCAAAGCGTCCAGCATTTCTGCCGTCAGTGTCAGAAGCTCGGTATTATCTTTTGCCCTCTCCGAAGCATCACCCAGAAATCCTACCTGCTGCACGAGAATGTTTTTTACAATAAGTCTGTCGTTTGCTGCGAGTTCCATATTAGATCTTCCTTTCCGGCCTGCCATCATCAGTACCGGGCGGCCATTCCCGGCAGACAGCCCCGAAAGGCTGTTTCGGCTGATTATATGGATTATTGTTGGAACAAGTCATCCTTGTTCATGTCGGGAAAGAACCGTTTTTGGATTGTCTGAACCTCCGGCCATGTAAAAGGACTCTTGCCCGCCAACTTATTATTAAAAGATTTCGGGGTAACACCGATGGCAGCGGATATAGTCGCTTTCTTAATCCCTCGCTCTGTGATTTTTGCTTCTAAGAAGCTGTACTTCATGTCATGCACCTCCAAAGTTCCGAATTTGGAATCTTTTACTATAATATAATCCCTAATACGGAATTTGTCAACCTTTTTATCGGTATTTTAGTTCCGTATTTGGCACTTTTTTGTTGACGCTGGAATCGCAAACCGCTATACTGTTAATAATGAAAGGGGATTCAATATGGAATTAGGCGCTATTATTTCTCAAAAACGGAAACAGGCAGGACTTACCATAGATGAACTTGCGGAGCGCTCTGGCGTTCCCAAAGGCACATTGAATAAGATAATCAATGGCTACACACGCGATCCGCAAATTGAAACAGTAAAATCTATTGCACGCGCATTGGATTGCACGCTGGAAGATTTTGACGATTCACCCCGCGTGCGTACCTTGTCAACAGATGAATATGATTTAATTCAGCAGTATCGACTGTTAGATTCAGCAGGTCAAGAAGTAGTTCGATTTCTATTGACAAAGGAATTAGAGCGCCTGCAAAATCTTGGCGTGATTCCAACACCATGAGCAACCGTATCACAAGACGGAGAGGAATGTCTCGCATTTGTTGGGAAATAACGCCATGCGTTATACATGGTGTTCAAACATTATTTTTTGGTCGGACATCGTAGCAATTTCCGTTTTTAAATGATTTTCTTTTTTTGACGTTGTATCGTAATGGGACGGCGGATTTCAGTCGGACGCAAAATGTCCGACTGAAATTGTAAAAGGCGGTAGCCAGACTTATGCAGTGTGCATAGGTCTGGCCGCCGCCTTTTAAATTGTTTTAACGCCTGTTAAAACGCGATACTCCGATATTTAAGCGCTTATTTGAAACGCTTTTTAAACGCTGTTTAAACACTTTTCAAACGCCCCGCGCCCGCCGCGCTATCCAGCCGCCGATCCGCCGTTTTAACCCCCAAAATGGGCAAAAAAATTTTGCAAGCCCGCATCCCGCCAACTTGCAAAATTTCGCGTTCAATTCCGTTTAACCCTCATTAAAAACCGCGCTCTCGCGTCCTTTCCCGCCTTTTTCCACCTTTTTGCGCTCAATCTTCCCACCCCGCCCGCATTTCTCACTCTTCAAGAAAACTCACACCGGGGGTGTTGTCGCACCGGGCAAGCAGCGGGAAGGTCATTGTGGCAAACAGCGCCGCACAGGCCAGCAGTACCGCACTGGTAAAGAACATGGCCCCCGCCAGTACCGAGCTTTGCTGCAGGCAGATGACGATGTCCAGCCCCAGCACAACCGCCGCTGCCAGATACCCCACGCCCAGAAGGCATCCGGGCTTGAGATTCTGCCGGAAGGACTTGAAAAACGACCGGACAAGTTCTCCCTCCTGGTCACGGCTCATCTTGAGCGTCACATAGTAGACGGCGCTGGCCGCCGCCCCTGCCGTGACAACCGGCAGGCTGCACAGATACCACAGACAGGACAGGATAAAAAAATCTGCCAGATTGCCGATAAATTTCCAGACAGGATTTTCAAGACTGAAAAATTTCATGCTGTTACCCTCTGATTTCAAATCACTTTATGTTCTGTCCAGCGGCCACTCTTGAAGCGCACCACAAAACAGATACTGCGGCAGGCCCAGTCAATGAACATACCAATCCAGACGCCCAGCAATCCTGCATGAAAGCCCAGCACCAGCACATAACTGCAAACCACGCGGAACAGCCACATACTCAGAATGCTGACTGCCATCGTAAAACGGGCGTCGCCGCCGCTGCGCAGGGTGTTCGGCAGTGTAAAGCTGGTTCCCCAGAAAAAACGCTGACGATATTGAACGCCCGCACAACCTGTATACAGCTTTCCGTAGCGGCCGCCGAAAGCGAAAACAGTTGGGTGATTTCGGGAATCACCGCGTACAGAACCAAATTGAACACCGCCAGCCCACCGCAGGCCACCAGCATGAGCAGACGTGCATAACGATGCGCCTGTTTTTTGTTCCCGGCCCCCAGACAGCGCCCCACTACCGGGGTCATTGCAATGCTGATGGTCGTGCCCGGCAGGGTAGAAATACTGCTGACCGTGTTTGCCACAGCGTTGGCCGCAATGGCCGCCGTACCCAGCGTGGAAACCAGACTGCTGACGCAGAGCTTGCCAATCTGAAACATACTGTTTTCCAACCCGGAGGGCACACCCAGCCCCAGAATCCTACAAATCAAATTCTTCTGTGGGCGAAGTAGGGCGAATTCTGTAATGCGCAACGGGTTATCGCTGTGTTGTTGCCGGGTATAAACCCATACAGCCGCAAAAATGCGTCCGGTCAACGTAGCAGTTGCCGCGCCCAACACTCCTATCTTCAGGCCATAGATAAGCACCGCATTGCCCGCAATGTTGATTGCGCTCATCACCAGACTGGCAAACATACTGATACGGCTGTTGCCTTGTACCCGGAACAACGCGGTGCCTGCATTATACAGTCCGATAAACGGATACGAAACAGCCGTGATGATAAAATATGTTTCGCACATACGCATGACATCGGCATCTATCGCACCAAACACCAGCCGTAGAATCGGCCGATGCAACACCAGAACTACCACCATCAGCGTCAACGTTGCAGTCATAGAAACCGTGTACAATTGCGCCGCACTGCGCGCTGCGCTTTCTCTGTCCCTGCGCCCCAGATACTGGCTTGTGATAATGGCTCCGCCACCCGTCAGCGCAGCAAATAACTGCGTTACCAGCACATTGATACTGTCCACCAGACTGACACTGGAAACAGCCGCCTCTCCCACGCCGGAAACCATAAAGGTATCCGCCATGCCCATAGTAATGCTGAGAAACTGCTCCATCAGCATGGGCCAAATCAGTGCAAACAGCGCCCCTGTTGTAAATAAAGGGGTTGACTGTGTTTCCTTTGATTGTCTTTCCATTTTCAGGCGATATCCTCGCTGTGTGTCAGAATCTGTTAAAGCTATATGGCAGCGCCGCGCAATCCGCATCAGAGATTTCGAACACGGCTATCTCCTCCCCGAATTATACAGCATCGCCATTATAACAAACTATCTGTAGGGATGCCAGCCCACAGAATCATAAAACTTGCACAAATATGCAGGTTTAAAATTAGACCCTATGCACAAAAAAGCATAATTTCTGTATTGTTTTACAGATAATTTTACGTATCCACTCTAAAATTTAATTGTACTTTTCCCCTAGTTCTCTATTATGTAAATGCATTGCCACACCAACAGGCAAACCGCTTGCAAAAGCAACCCGCCTATTTTTTTAGTGGCATACACACAAAATCATAACAGCTGTAAAAGGCGTGGAGAAACAACTGGAGCTGCAGCGAGAGCTAATCAAGCACTCCCACAAAATTGAACGCTGACCGCTCCTGTTTTTACCTGCCGGCTGCGCAAGATTTATCCACAAAAAGCGCCCGGACGGTTGAAAAGTTCAATCGTCCGGGCGCAGTCGTTTTGCCGTTTTGGGGTCATTTTGGGGTTAAAGTTACCAGCTTGTTACCACTTTTGCCATAAGGTAGAAAAAAGCTCGTTGAAACTTGTCGTTTCAACGAGCTTTTGTTGGTTGCGGAGACAGGACTTGAACCTGCGACCTCCGGGTTATGAGAAATCTAAAATTTGTGCGTTACAGTGCTGTTTTGTTGGGTTTGGTGGTGTTGTGTACCAAGGCTCGGAATGGGTTTTGTCCCATGTGTACAAAAGAGTGCTGCATCGTGCTGACCCGTTCCAAACCCTTTTGGGGGCAGTTTTGGGGGCAAATTCGTGAGACGGATTCTGACTTGCACCGCTCAAATAAATGTACAGCATTGGTCTCACTGAGAAATATGAATGTGCTGGTCCTGCGCTACACCCTTGACAATCAGGAGCTTGCCAACCTCTCGCTCTCCCGCACCAGCCAGGCGCTGGGCAGCAAGCTGCTTTGACGGATTTCTTTCCTCCAAAAAATCACATTCCTGGCCTGTTGAATGTGTAGGGGCGGCCATTGACCGCCCGACGGCTTGGCGCAGCAGCGCGTTTTCCGGGAAGGTTTTTCACAGACAAACGGGCACGGACGAGCAATGCTCGCCCCTACAAGAGTTTTTTTGCAGCCTGAAAAAAATTGCAAGCCGGCGATCTGCTGGCTTGCAATTTTTTTATTCCCCGCAGAGGGTCTTTTTCACCGTTCCCTGCCTTTTACTGCCCGGCCAGCGCGATCTGCTCGCGGGTGATGGGCAGCTCATAGAACCGCTTGTGGGTGGCGTGGTAGATCGCATCGGCCACGGCGGGCAGTGGGGTGTTGATGACCACCTCGCCGATGCTCTTGGCACCGAAGGGGCCGGTGCCCTCGTAGCTGCTCTCAAATACGACATGGATATGCCCGATGTCGTTGCGCGCCGGGATCTTGTACTGCATCAGCGAGTTTTCCTGCGGCATGCCGCGGTCATCGTAGGTGACATTCTCGGTCAGCGCCATGCCGATGCCCTGCAGGATACCGCCCTCGGCCTGCACCCGCGCAAGGTTCGGGTTGACCGGTGTGCCGCAGTCAACGGCCGCCTCATAGCGGATGACCTGCGCCTCGCCGGTTTCCAGATCGACCTCGACCTCGGCT
>OBJF01002606.1_pt1 | contig 12843 bp, 13 predicted proteins | sample 1519091 | NCBI WGS metagenome assembly OBJF01 (sample SAMEA2452124, study PRJEB22498) | human gut metagenome | biome: human feces; feature: human gut; material: feces | place: Australia | collected 2012
ATCTTATGTTTATGAGTTCAAAACAAAGATAGTTATTCCTTTTTTAACTTCCATGGTTGGTACGACATTTTATTTCTTGGGGCTTATAATCTGGATATTTCCTAAAAATGTAGTAGTTATATAAAAGAAAAACAGCATAAGAGTTTTTTAGGCTCAAATGCTATCTTATTTAAAGCAATAAACGGAGGAAATCCAAGGAATCACTAAAGCTATTAATATGAGTAGCAAACAGTAATTCTTTACTCTTTTCTTCTTGATGTTGTAAACAAGGCTTGGTATAAGTATTGATATGCTAACTATTAACAGCCAATTCTCAATGGTATTAATGTATTCCAGTCTTTCTTTGTAGATAGAATTATATAAACGACTATATCTTTCTTCTTCTGTTATCAAACTATGTATAAATACTCTGACCGCACAAATGCTCATTGATAGACAAGCAGGTATTTTTATATCTTCTGATAATCTCATATTCCAAACAATTGAAAAATAAATGAACTGACATTATTGCCAACTATTACCAATAGTTTAGGAACTATAAACAGTAGCAACAAAAGTAGGCTTTGCATCCAGTTCTTTTGAGTAATATGATATATAGCCACGCCTGTTATAAATGCTCCAATAACCCACCATGAAATCTCATATTGCTTTAGTAGATATTCATCATAGTAGGGTAATGGTTTACTTATAAGGATAAGACTTAATATCCATATAATATAGATAGCTTTCCAGTCTGTACAGTATTTTAGTAATTTCATTTACAATGGCTTTAAAACAACTTTATCTGAACTTCCATTATTTTATGGCTTACCAGATAGAGCGTTTAGTTTTGATAGATGTTTTCTAAGATAGAGGTAGCTTTAGATTACAAAGTGCTGTTCTATGGTGGAATCAGATTTTATAACTGAGGTCTTAAAGTTACAAACACTCAATATAATAATGTTGCATAAAGATAAGTTATTCTTTTCATTGTTTTTTTGATTAAAATTACTTTCGAGTTTTCCTTCGTTTTCTTTTAATGTGTTCAAAAACTTATTCTTTGTATTTCCCTCATTCTTTTTTTTGCTTTAACTGATTTACAAGATAATTAAGGGACTCAAGAGCACCATTTATTGCATCATTATTATTTACTGTATTTCTATTAGAGTAATCTTTTTTAAATATATAATCATCAAAATCACCATTTAGGATATTCTGCTTAATTGCTGCCTTGTATTCACTACTGTTATCTTGTGGTGAAAAGACAAGAACAAATATAGATAGCATTAAAAAGAATGTAAATAGAATACCTACGAAATCGTAAATTTTATCTTCGGGATTGTTACTAATTAAAAAGAAAAAACTAATTATTGTTCCTATAATAGATATTGTCTTAATAATTATCCATTTACTTTCTGTTGAACGGAGTTTTTTATAGGATAAGTCATTTTGTAGTATATAATCTTGATTTTGTTCCCAATATTCTAATCGTTTGTTATTTTTATATTGTTGTACTTGTTCTTGTTGCCTTTTTATTTGTTCTCTACGCTCTTCTTCTATTCTTCTTTGCTCATTCGCTCTTTGTTGTTCAGCCTGTAGCCTTTTGCTATGTTGCTCTTCTTCTATTCTTTTGCGCTCTATATTCTCAAAATAGGAATTTAATTCAGTAAGTGATTTAGGTTGAAATGACTGACTTTGTTTTTCATCAATCATAAAAGCATATTTATTTGTCCCGTCTTGTTGTAAGGCAAATATAGTTTTATCAAAAAAAGAGGGATGAAGCATATAAGATTGTTCCTTAAAAGAAAGGATAATAGACTTATTTGCTGATATATATTGCCAATTACCGTTATGTACATTGCCATTTACGGATGCAATAAGGTTACCATTTTCTTGAAAGATATAGAGTTCTTTATTCCCTGTATCATTAAAAACTAACCATGATTTATTGCATAGTATAGTCTTGACGTCCAGATTCTCACTAAATCTGTTGTATTTATTAAGAATATCCAATAAGTATGTTTTCATATATTTATCTATTTGTTCTCAAAGATATTAAATATTCTTTATTTGTGAATAAAGAAGGAATTGTATAATGTAAAGTTAACATTTGAAATTGATAGAAGTACCTTGTAAAAGAATAAAAACAGCATAAGAGTTTTTTAGGCTCAAATACTGTTTTTTAAGATAGAATATAAGCATATCTTAAGTTATGCTTTCGTGTCAAGAACATTCAGTAGTTAGAAAAGTCAATAGAGCCTTCCATATATCCTATGAATTCAGTTACATCGAGAGTTTCTGTGATTAATTTCAATTTCGAAACTATGCCTTGTGGTTTATAAATTTTGAGGAATTGTACTTTGCAAGTACCTTTTTTAGAATCATAACTATTTGAATAATTCCAATTGAAGTAGAATATATCAACTTTGTAATCCTTAGCGGTTTCTTCTCTTGTCTCATTTTGGAATCCCCAAATTTTTCCCCAACTTTGGTCATCGTCAGTATCTGACACATTCGCCATATATAGCTCGTCATTAATGGTATAAAAAACTGTGAACACCTTTCTATTAACTGCCCACTCTGTTATATCATTTCCATTATAATTTGCATGAGTTACATAAAATCTTGCAATCTCTTTCTGTTTCTGTGCAGATATTGTATTTAAATGAAGCAATGTGGCACAAATCAAGAATATAAGCTTTTTCATAATATTTTTTGAAAGTCAATTGTGATTATTCTGATTTATTAGCTTTAAGAATTAGATAAGGTTTGCCTACCTGTTGCCAACAGCTATCAAGAATAGGCATCTGTGGAAGATAATCAATGATATAATCTGCTACGAGGTTTAGAATATTATTCAGCGTATTTTTCTTTTTGCCAGTCCATGTTTTATCAAATGTGCCATCGCTAGATAATTGTCCTGTTGAATCTGTAAATGTGCCATCATTATTCATGGTGATAGTTCCATCTTGAATGCCTTTAATCATTATGCCTGCATATTTCCTAAACATTACGGCTTGGTCTCCTTTAAGATTATTATTATAAATGTAAGTATCAATATTGCGATATAGACCTGCAACAAGATTTGCCTTATTATAGAGTGCTACATCTTTCCATTCAAATGTCTCTATGTAATCATATTCTATAATATTGTCATTAGAAAAGTCAAGCACAATTAGTTTAACAATGTCCTTGGATTCACATACTATATAATTGGCTTCGGAATTGCCTTTATCTTCTATGATGTTATAGGTCGTACCTCTAAATGAAAGAGTTTTAAGTTCTTTGTGTAGCTTAAATGTACCTCCACTTGTAACAAAGGTATAAACAGTAGCACGCATCACACTGCAAAGAACAAACATAATGCCTAATAATATAATCTTTCTCATAATCAGTATCTTTATTTAAACAATAATAGACTATTTTCTCCTAATGCTGCCATATATGAAAAATCGGACAACATTAATAGGTAATCTTTCTCTTCTTTAGTTTTGGCTTGTGCTAGTGATTTGGATATAGATATAAGACCAATTTCATCTAAGCTATTCCACTTTTGTCCTTGCTTGATTCCTATCAATCCTAACGTTGTAGTTCCATTAGATAATGTTCTTATAATCACTTTAGTGCCAATGGTAAAACTTTCTCCCTCTGTTTGTACACAAAGTGCTTCCGTTGTAACAATCTCACTATTAACTACACTAATATTGGGTATTGTAGGCTGTGGAAAATTAAAGTTGAAATTAGATTCTGGTATAGAAATATTTGGACGCGGCACAGCTTCGTAGGTCACAAACTGTGAATGGGCTGCAATGGAAAATAGGCAGCCAATTGTAATCAGAACAGATTTTTTCATTGTATCTAAAATAATATACCTACCTGTCCCCATGGATAAGCTATTATAAAAAAAGAGCATGGGAACTATTGAATATTACTCTATTTGAGGCTCTGGACTGCCCTAAGTTAAGTAATAGACAATAGCCCATGCCAAATGTATATATTCGCTACTCCATAAAGATGAAGTAGGTATATAGCATTAGCATGAGCATATTGAACCACTATCCCTAACTTATGAAATTGTCCAGATTCCAAATAGAGGATAATTCGTTATGCTCTCATTAAATTGTTATGTCCTTCCAACTCCCTAACTCATTAGTTCGTTGGAATTGTTGCAAATTTAATGAAAGGTTTTAAATTAATAGGCATGAAGTGAGGATAAATAGTGATTATTGTGTTACTAAACAGGGTATTAATTGGATATTTAAGCTGAATTGTATCTGAACCCTTAAAATCCATGTGGGTATCAAAATGAAAAATCCCTATATAAAGGCAGTTATTCAAACTTTATTACCCACTTTAAATTATAGACTTCATCCTCTCATATTGTTGGTTATTCATAAAGAGCTACCTGTGACATGAATTATAAGAATCCAGAAAATTCTAAAGTCTGAATTTTTATGGATTTGACCTGTTACTATAAGGCTGAAATGCCAAACACAAATAATCGGACTTTAGATATATCTGGAGCTGAAAATTTAGGTAGGACAAACCTTGATTTGGGTTTATAAAGCTAAACTTGTTCTTGATTTGTCCTACCTGTAATTTAGAAGCTCAAAGATTCATAAGTCTGCAATATTTCTTCTTGTCTTAATCCCAAGTATCTTTTAGTAATGGCAACAGAACTATGATTGAAAAGTTCCATCAGTTTTACTAAAGCAAGCTCTGAATTTTCACTGTTCATATTGTAGACCTGTCTACCAAAAGTCTTTCTAAGTGAATGGCAGGAAAAGTTTTTAATCTTTAGCCTGTATTTCTTTTTAACCTCTTTAAGAATGATATTTATTCTCTGGACTGAAAAGACTGTACCTTTCTGACTTACTAAGATGGGTGCATTGATTCCAACTGGTTTTATATGTTCGTAACATTCTCTGATATGTTCCTGTAGCTGGGGATTCAGTCTTATGGTTCTTACCTTACCTGTCTTTTTCTCAATTACAGTAAATTCGTCTGTATCTATTATCTGCTTCCATCTTAAAGCCAGAATATCAGAAATTCTTAATCCTGTGAAACAACCTAAAGCTATAAGAAGTGATATTTTATAATTATCATCTTTTGCCAGTTTCCTAATAAGATTCATTGCATCTGACCAAACAAGATAGTCTGCTGTTGTGCTTGAATATTTAAGTGACATAATGTTCTGTTTTATAAGTAAATGAATAAAAGTGGATATTAATTTTGAGTTGGATTTACTAACTCCTTGATTTATAAGGAAACATTCACTAATTATCAAAGTGAATATTATAAAGTAAGGACACTCAACTAAAATATTGAGTGCCCTTGTTTATGCTACAGCATTCCTTCATCTGCAAAACTGTAGTATTCTGTATCTGAAAGGATGATATGGTCTAAGATTTTTATCCGCATAAACTGTGCTGCATCCCTTACCTGTTTAGTAATATCCATATCCTGCCTGCTTGGTTTCAGATTACCGCTTGGGTGATTGTGTGCCAGAATTAAAGCTACAGAATTGGTAAGTAATGCAGCTTGCATAATTAATCTGACATCAGCACAGGTTTCTGTGATTCCTCCCTCTGAAATAAGAGTATATCCTAAAATCTGGTTGGCTTGATTTAGGAACAGGACTTTGAAATATTCCTTGTAGCATATAGTTCCTTTCTTATATGTGGAAAGCATATATCTATAAGCATCCTCTGAACAGGTTACTTTTTGCTGATTTTTGAATTTGGGTTTGTAGGAAAGCTTCACTTCTCCTACCTTATAATCTATATTCATAATTGTAATGTTTAATAGTTGGTAGATATAAAAAAGGACACTCATTAAGAATGCCCTTTTCTCTTTCAATCAACAATCCACTCAGCCCAAGAACCAAGCGTATTTGTTATCAAGTCCTTGCAGGACGTTGTTAATTCCTACCGCCACTTCCGTAGCGTTTACAGCCCGTTGCAGATAAGTATCAATATAACTTCCTTTATTAGCTTGCGTCAAAAGGTTATGAAAATCGAACATTGATATAGCATTATCTTTTACTCCAAACACTTCGTTGTGATAGTAATCTCTGCATACGCTGTTTATTTGACTATCCGTAATCAGAAGTCTTGGCATGGTTTTCTGCCTTGCAGGTGACAACGCCTGAAACATTCTCATTCGTCCAACAATCTGTGCAAATTGTGTTTCAGACAATGAAGTGTTAGTAAGTGACTGCATCAAATGGATTTCTTTTGCAGGGTTAAAGCTATGGAATAATTCAAGCACATTTTTATAAAGTTCACTGATATTGGTCACTTCCATATTGAACCTCACACCCTCACCAGTAAGAACCTGATTAGAGCAAATTCTCATTCTCCAGCCACAAAAACAAGAAAATTTTTCCAAGCCTTTGGATGACCGATAGAGGTTAAGGTCTGAATAATTCCTTACTCCACCGATGCATAATTCAAGCCTTTGCCCTCTTATCGTTTCAATAATGGTTGGGATAGTAAAAGCAAATGCAAGACGTTGGTAGAATTGTGTTTTCTCACATTCTAACAATTCTGATGCTTTCTTACCCAAACTTTGTGGTGTTCTACCGCGTACAATATGTGAAACTCTGATTTCTGGTGCGTTTACCCTTTCACCTGCATAAAATGAGCAAGCCGCATCATGCACACATGAAATAAAGTCTTGATGTGCGATTGTCAATTCTTGGTTAGCCCAAGTTGGAACGACACATTTGTTTACAAGTTCGTCCATAGTGATTGCATCGGTATTAGCTTCCAAGAAGTTCACGCTCGGCTGTACTGTTGTTTCGTCTTGGATAATGGTAGCTTCTTCTGCATACTCGCCCAAGTAAAATCTCGATTGATTCTGTGCCATAGCTGGCATAATTACTAAATCTCTCATAATGTAATTGAATTAAATGATTATTGATTGAATTGATTAAACAAGAACAAGCCTAAAACACAAATGAATTTCTTCGTTTGCATCTTAGGCTATTCTTGTGCTTTTCCCTAAAGAGACTTTATTTGAAGTGAGGAGCTTAGTAAATTATTCCATTAACTATGGTAATAGTGCATCGTGCCAGTTCTCTTATTAAAAAGCATTCTTTTTTCAGTCAGCCACCAAAGAAAGTTTTTAAAGCATTCTTTTTTCTTTAAGTACCCACGAGGGGGATAAAATAGTGGTATGCCCCCTCTTGTATATTATATCAAATTTCACCTAAAGCTAATTTTATAGATTTGAAAGTCCGTAAACGTTTCAGTTCTTGTATTCCCAGCTTACGGTAAGCCCTGCCTAAAATAGGGTATTCATGTTCTATATCAATGGTTTGTAAGTCAAATGTCATTGGATTTGCTTTGATTTCACAATACCGTTTATGTAATTCTCTGAACTGTGGCTTTACAAATAACTCCTTGACAAACTTCTCAGGTGCGATATGCCATTTACCTTTAGTTGTTACTACTCCAGACTGAGCATAAGTTTCTCTTAATGATTTATCTGATTGATAAACCACAGTAGCAATATAGTAACTGTAAAGCTGCAACTTGGCTACCATATCATTAACGATAAATTTATTCTCTTGATAAGATAGGTAAGATTCAACCCCAACTTTCTTAATCTCATTAACCTGTTGCTTGATTGCATGTTCTGATAGCTTGGCATTATTAAGCATATTAGCCCTTTCCTGTGCAGCTTTAACTTCCTCGTCCACTATCTGTTTCATTTCTTCAAATGTCGTGTAATGGTCAGTAGCTTTAGTATTGAAGATATGGACTATCTTATTTCTAAATGGATTAGACCTGGTTCTGATTCTCCCTACAATTTGAGGTATATCCATATCAATGCTGACCAATGTGTGCCTGTTTAAAACATTGCTGACCACAAAGCATAATCCAGTTTCAGAATAGAAGTCCACACCTTCAAATGATTTTGAAGTTATAAAGTTGAACTTTTTGGGTGTATCAGTTGAACTGGATATGGTATATCCTTTCAATGTCATTCTATTTTTATCATTATCTGCACATATAATCCTATAATCATCTTCTGTTAGCTGAGTTTGTTTAAGTATGGCTTTGATTTCAGTAACGCTGTTGATAAAGAAGTATGCTTCCTTACTCTCGATGCCATTCACATTCAAACAACCTTTAGTTTGGTAGGTCTTGATAAACTTGGCTGCTACCATATAAGGCTTGTCCGTATGATAAGGATAAACGATAATTTCATCCAATTCACTCCAATTGGCAATGTATTCTGGAATACCGTTGAAAATGGAGGGCTTCAAATCCTTTGGAATAGGGGTAGCTGACAAGAAGCAATAGGATTTGAACTCTTTAAAATGAGCCAGTACACCGTTGATGGCTTTATCTCTGAATGAATACTGTTTAAGGAAATTATGATATTCATCAATTAACAATTTAAATTCCTTAGGATTGATAAATTCTACTAGCTTATCTATTTTATCATAAGTACAAATGATTTTCTTTATTCCAGTAATAGATAAATAGTCTTTTAATTTCCGTTTAAGCTCATAGGTGAAATTCCCATATAAACCAAACAAATTACTAATTACTGGACTTAATCCTGCTTTACGTTCATGTTTCTTCCAGAACTTCACACTACCATCTGCATCTTTAATAGGATAGCATTTGTTCTCAATAAGTTCAGTGGTTGGAACTGCGATGATATAATTCTCACTATTAGTAAGTGCTATGGTAGTAGCACCACAACCCGTCTTGACCTTATTAAAGATGCAGTTTGCAGGAAAGTCCTCCATGATAAGGAATCCATCTTTCTCTTGAATATCTAACTTGGTTATCATATATTGTTGGATTTTAAAAATCTGTTAGCTGTAGCCCCAACTATAGAACTTTAAATATGACTAAAGTCTATAAAAGAGGAGAATTGAGATTGTTCCATAGGGCTGAAATGCCCAACCCTAAAATTCAGAGTAGAGAAGCCCACCTGTCACATGGACTTCCAATTAGTTAAGCAGCCTGTTTTTCCTGCATTTCACTGATGAATAGTACCAGTTCTGCAACCAGACAGCTTTCCTTTTCATGGCATTCGCTTATTTTGTAAGCTGTAACCAATGCTGCTGGGATTTTAGCTAATGCATACAGTACTGTTTCCAAATCAAACTTATGTATGACCGTATTAATGGAATTGATGGCATATCTCTTACCCTTTTCCTGCTTGCCAAAAACCATTTCAACTGATTCTATTAGTTGTTCTGCTTCTTCTTCCGTTCTCTTTAACTCAGGAATATCCTTTACATTTAAGCCCATAGCCAACTGCATTGTTTGTGTCTGTTTTAATTTTACATCAAAAAACGACATGGCAGTATTCATAGGAATACTATGTTTCTTGGCAAAATTGTAAATTGAATTATAGGTCGGATTCTTAGATGCAATGGATGCAAAACCTAAAGATTCAACATTGTTTGGTTTACGGCTATATAGTGTTGTGTTACCAATAGCCTGTCCGTACTCTTGTAGGGATTTAAATTGGTGTACTTCCACATTCTGTAAGATTTCATCTACTTCAAATCTCCAATAAGTATCGGCAGTATCGCATGGTACATAAACATTTGGAGTATCTTTAGGGATGATATTTCCATTTGCATCTTTCAACTCTATTCCCTCACTCCAGAATATATCAGCATTTCCTAAATGGAAAATTACGTCCAGCATTTTCTCTTTATCAATAAGAGAAATCAGGTCTGCTTTATCTTTAGGTCTTTCCATGTTATAGGTGGAATATCCCAAAATTATTTTTTCTACTGTGCCATTGATATTGGCTTTTACTGTTTTATAAGTTGCTCCTTGTTCCATATCCTTATTATTTTGATTAATTTCTACTGCGTTTACGTTCTCAATTAATTTGTTATTAATATTTTCCATCATTTTTGTCTTTATTGAGTTTAAATTTATCATCCAATTATCAAGCCTATGCGCACTTGGCTTTTTGATTACGTTGCAAAGATATGATGTTCTCATCTGGTCGATTGGTAAAGAATATCAGTGTATTTTAGTGAGTTTTTTACCAACCATTTATTTGGGGATTCAGCATCATTTCTTTTTAAAAGCGATGCGAAAGTAGAGAATTAGAATATGGGGAAATGGTAAAAAAGATAGCAAAGAAAAAGGCAATTCTTTACCGTTGTAAGAACTGCCTTTAAGTATGGAGAGTTTTAATTACCAAAGTTTTGTCCCACCTATATTATAAGGTGATGATTTGAATGTTTTGTAATCCAACAGGGCTTCTACCGTATCATATTTTTTGAGGAATGAATTCAATCTGCTTCTTATATTATTGGCATCAGTCGTAACATCATCAGTATCTATCAATTCAATTGCTCTCAAATACGATTCAATTAAATTGGCTTGTGGTCTTGTTGGAACTTTTTCTTTGGTGGATTTTAAATGGGTATTTTGTAGCAATTGATATGTTCCCCATATATAGAGTGATTGAGTGGGGTCAATCATTTTACTGCCTACTTTTTTATTTCCGTAGATAATATCCAATTCCTTTTGAGCCTCCTCCAGATTACTTATTCCTAAATATTGGTGTAGGTATTCATTTAGACGATTTTCAAACCAACTATCTTTGTTATTGATAAGTATTGGGGAATTACCTCCTGCCGCAATTTTTATATCAGTAATAAAGTCTTTCCCATTTTTCTGTTTGGGCTGATTGAGTGCAATGTAGAGTTTTAACATATCTGGTCTGACTTCATGTATATATTGTTGGTATTGCATAACCTCATATTCTACTTCTGATATTGGAGTTTCCGTTATTCTGTTCCTATAGAGAAGTGCAGCCATGAATATCAATGCACATGAAACCAAATTCTCATTATGAAGTTCTGTAACATACGATTCCATGATTGCTACAGGATTAAAATTTTCAGGAACAGTTACTACTATATTCTCATTGGTAGCTAATGCAAATTTTATTGCATCCACTCCCCAACCATTTTCAGATTTACACTGGTTGGCAAGTTCTTTTTCTTCTGGTGTCAGATTAAAGACTTTCTTGGTATAGACTTGTGTTAGTTCATTGGATATGTCGTTATAAGTGAACCCAAAACATCTATTCAGTTCTGGATATAACTTCTTTATCGTTGGAATGTCAAATGTAACTTCAAGCATGATTTCATAAATTATATTTGGAACAAAATTAAAAAAGAAAATCCCACTCACAAATACCGTAAGTGGGATAATCTTAGTTTGTAAGGCTTAGTAGTTGGAATCTCCTGTAAATGTGTCCATGAGCTTATCCATCTGCTCACCTATGCACTTATCTATAAGTTTGGCATAATGGTTAGTCATTCTGGTATTGGTATGACCAAGCATCTTAGAAACGATTTCCAGTGAGATATTATTAGCTAAAGTAACGGTGCTGGCGAATGTGTGGCGGCTTGTATGAAATGTGATTCGCTTCTTGATGTCGCACAAAATGGCTATATCCTTTAGGTATTTGTTTATATCTGCTGGGTCTTGGATAGGAAGTAATTTCTCTCCACCTTTGTACTTATCCAGTATCAGTTTGGCAATAGGGAGTAGGGGGATGCGTGATAGAACTCCAGTCTTAACCCTGCGTTTCTTAATCCAAATTCTGCCTGTATTGTCCTTTTCAAAATGTTCTGGTGCTAAGGTTTTGATGTCAATGTAGCTCAATCCAGTGAAGCACCCAAAGAGGAACATATCTTTTGCTCTCTCCAGTCTGGGTAGGGGAGTATCAAAGTTGATAATCTTTCTCAGTTCTTCTTCATCCAAGAAATCTATTTCTACAGGCTCACGTTCTACTTTATAAGTAATGAATGGATTGGTAGCCATGTATGAGTTGGCTACTGCAAGGTTAATTATCTTTTTGAGTAGCTTTAGGTGTTTGGTTGATGAATTTTGTGCCATTCCTTTGTCTATTCTTAGGAATGTATGAAAAGATTGGATAAAGTTCAGATTTAATTCACGTAGGTATAAATCTTCTCTTTTGTATTTCTGTTGAACAAACTCTTTTAGTAATCTTATTGTATAGACAGAAATCCAATAGGTAGCTTTAGAAACTCCATTTCCAACCAGCTTTTCCTGTTCTTTGTTATGCTCTTCAAAGACTTCAAACAGGCTTTTTTCTTTGAGTGATTCTACCTTATCAAAATATGCGTCACGTAATAGTTCTGCTGTGATAATAAAACCTCTGTCTAATAATTCTGCTTCTTTCTGATAGAGTTTGGCTTTGATTGCTTTTAGATAATTGTTGAGGCTTTGAGCTTCTTCGTCTTTTCCTTTTACTTGTTGCTTGGTTTTATCCCATTTGTCGATAGGAACTTGTTTGCCAGTTGATAGAGTGCATCTTTCCCCATTTACTGTAATCATTAACTCAATAGGTGCTTTACCACTTTTTCTCGCTTTACTTTCTCTTATGAAAAAGAGAATAGAAAATGAACTTCTTACCATAGTTTAATCATTTAAAATTAGACATCGTGAAGTCCTTTTAAATATGATATATCTTTCTGTGTATCAGATAGATGAATCGAATTTTGCGACCACTTTTGAAAAAATGGGAAAATGGTCGCAAATTGGTCACAAAATATCCCCTTTTTAGCCCATTTTCAAGGATAATCAGCCACTTCTTAACCTTAGAAAAACAAGCTCAAATAAAGTGATATTTAGCTTCAATTTCAGTATCTACTTGCAACTATTTATAAGAAGAAAAAGCAAGCAAAAAGTAATAGGGAATTATCTTTTATTTATGGGGTATATATAAAATAAAAATCCCCATAACTCATGGAGTTACAGGGATTTATTATCTTGATTAAGTATAGATTACTTATTCAAAGCAGTAGCAACGTCAACTGCGCAAGCTACTGTA